>Ga0194133_10000051_pt1 | contig 224663 bp, 246 predicted proteins | sample TA2KigOf40mmetaG_FD_155448 | JGI IMG/M metagenome (GOLD analysis project Ga0194133, IMG submission 155448) | Freshwater microbial communities from Lake Tanganyika, Tanzania - TA2015055 Kigoma Offshore 40m | ecosystem: Environmental > Aquatic > Freshwater > Lake | place: Tanzania: Lake... | reverse complement strand
CTCATATACCGTCAGAAACGCCAACATATTTGCCAACGCATATACCGTCAGAAACGCCAACATATTTGCCAACGCATATACCGTCAGAAACGCCAACATATTTGCCAACGCATATACCGTCAGAAACACCAACATATTTTCCAACTCATATACCGTCAGAAACACCAACATATTTGCCAACCCATTTACCGTCCGATATGCCAACATATTCACCATCGATGCAACCTTCGATGTATCAAACAACACAACCACCAACATATTTGCCAACAGAAATGCCAACAACAGAAACGCCAACCCATATACCATCAGAAATGCCTACATATGAGCCTTCATATTCGCAATCAGAAATGCTAACCCATTTACCGTCAGAAATACCAACATATGAGCCTTCATATTCGCAATCAGAAATGCTAACCCATTTACCGTCAGAAATACCAACATATGAGCCTTCATATTCGCAATCAGAAATTCTAACCCATTTACCGTCAGAAATTCCGACAGCAAAAACATCAACCCATATACCATCAGAAATGCCTACACTTGAACCTTCTTTTTGTCCTACATATATTCCTTCTTCAAATCCTTCAACTAAACCAACTTCAGTTCCAACTGTAATTCTTTTTTCAAATCCTTCAACTAAACCAACTTCAGTTCCAACTGTAATTCCTTCTACAAATCCTTCAACTAAACCAACAGCAATTCCGTCTTCCATCCCTTCAACTAAACCAACAGCAATTCCGTCTTCAATCCCTTCTTCCATCCCTTCAACTAAACCAACTTTAATTCCTTTTTTTATCCCTTCTTATATCTCTTCAACTAAACCAATAGAAATTCCGTCTTCAATTCCAACCGCAATTTATTCTGCAATTCCTTCATCATTTCCTTCAATAATTCATTCTTCAATTCCGTCATCAATTCATTCTTCAATTCCGTCATCAATTCATTCTTCAATTCCGTCATCAATTCCTTCTTCAATTCCGTCATCAACAAATCCAACATCTATTCCAAGTTTTAAACCAAGTTTAATTTTATCGACCATTGAACCAACTATTGAACCTACACTAGAATCTATTCCAGAAAAACCTATCAAAAATAATACAATATCACTTAAAATTAGCCAATCTTCAATAGTAAATAATAGAACAAATAATATATTGGTTTATTCTTTGCTATTAGCACTTTTGATTTTTATATTTATATCAACTGGTTTAACAGTATATTTCTGTTTTAAATGTTGTTGTGCGAGTGGTGTACCATTTAAAAAGAAGAAAAAGGAAGAAGAGAATAATGATGTTAAATTTGAAAATATATATGAATCAGACCTTTACATAAATCAATCACACTATCCTTATATATATCATCCACAATTAGAATTATTTAGCAAAAAGGATATCAAAAAAGAATTGGAATATGATATAAAACTTTACAATAAGATTAAAAGTCCTTATAAAGTGTATTCATACAGAGGATATGAAGAATCTGAACAAGATTTAAAATTATATGAAAAAAATATTAAAATGTAATCAATATAAATATATAATGTATTTACCTCCAGAAATAATCAATTATATTTTTCTTTTTACAAAAAGACGTATTTTTTGATAGTTATGATTGGTTAAAAGATTTGTTAGAAATAATTGAAACAATAAAAAACGATAACATTGTTAAAAATTACTATTTATGTAAAAATAATGAATATATTAAACTTACATAAAAATAAATTTATATATTTATGTAAATATGTCAAAAAAGTATACTACAAAAATAAGTCTAGTAATAGTAGAATCTCCAGCAAAATGTAAAAAAATTGAAGAATATCTAGGACCTGGTTATAAATGTGTTGCTTCTTATGGACATTTACGCACTATATCATCATTAAAAGATATTGATATTGAAAATAATTTTAAACCAACGTATACTATTATTGATGAAACTATTAAAAAAAAACAAATAGAATTTTTAAGAAAAGAGATTAAAAATGCTCATGAAGTTATACTTTCAAGCGATTCTGATCGTGAAGGTGAGGCAATTAGTTATTCAATAATAGAGCTATTTAAGTTGCCATTAAATACAAAGCGTATTACATTTAATGAAATAACAGAAACTGCTATCCAAAATGCAATCCAAAATCCAAGAACGATTGATATGAATATTGTAAATGCCCAACAAGCGCGTCAGATTCTCGATGTACTGGTTGGATTTAAAATAAGTCCTGTCTTATGGAAATTAGTGAAAAATGGAAAGGATAATGCTTTGTCAGCTGGTAGATGTCAAACTCCAGCTTTAAAATTAGTTTATGAAAATCACAAAGAAATTGAAAATACATCAGAGAGAAAAATATATAATACAATTGGTTATTTTACAAACTCAAATTTACCATTTGATTTAAATAAACAAATCGAAGACGAAGATGACATGATAGATTTTCTCGAAAAAAGTGCCGACTTTTCTCATATTTACACATGCTCTCAACCAGTAAAAGTATATAAACAATCACCAGACCCATTTACGACTAGCAGATTACAACAAGTCGCAAGTAATGAACTGCGTTATTCACCAAAAGAAACAATGCGAATTTGTCAACTACTATATGAAGGAGGATATATTACATATATGAGAACAGATTCGAAGACATATAGTGGCGAGTTTTTAGAAACTGCAAAGGACTATATTATCAAGACGTATGATGCTCAGTATGTTAAGCAAGGATTGGCTGGAAATTCTGACGACAATAACCATAAAGAAGAGGTTAAAAAACTCGGCAAGAAAAAAGAAAAGAAGACTGATTATGCTCAGGGAATCGACAGTCTTCGGCAGGAAGCACATGAAGCAATAAGACCAACCAACATTTCTCTCCAGAATTTACCAGAAGAAATGGATTCGAAAGAAAGGAGAATGTATAAACTCATTTGGACTAACACTTTAGAGAGCTGTATGACAGATGCATCTTTTTATTCAGTAACAGCAAGTATTTCAGCTCCTGATAATTTAAAATATTCTTATACAACTGAGTTGATTGACTTCCCTGGTTGGAAAATAGTTGAAAACAAATTCTCTCGAGAGAATAAAGAATATCATTATTTGCAAACTATCAAAAAGGACTTACCTATCATTGTAAAGAAGGTTTGTTCAAAGGTCTCTATTAAAGGTTCCAAGTTACATTATACCGAAGCAAAATTAGTACAGCTCCTAGAAGAAAAAGGCATTGGTAGACCATCTACATTTTCATCACTAGTTGATAAAATTCAAGAAAGAGGATATGTTAAAAAGGATGATGTCAAAGGAAAAGAAATAATCTGTAGAGATTTTGAATTAGAAGATGGAGAGATTTGTGAAATTGAAAATAAAAGAGAGTTTGGTAACGAAAAAAACAAATTGATTATTCAGCCATTAGGTGTAATTGTTATGGAATTTCTCAATAATCATTTTAATAAATTATTCAATTATGAATATACTAGTTTAATGGAAGCAGCTCTTGACAAAATAGCTAAAGGTGAACTTATATGGTTTGAAGTTTGTAATGCATGTAATAAAGAAGTTGATGAATTAATTGAAACAATCCGTGATGAAACTAAATTTGAATTTCAATTAGACGATAATAATACATTTTTAATAGGGAAATATGGACCAGTAGTTAAATGCGTCGAAGAAAAAGATGGTAAGGAAGAAATATCATTTAAATCTGTTAAAAAAGATTTTGACATATCAAAATTAAAAAATGGAGAATTAGAACTTGATGAAATAGTCGAATCAAATAAGACAGCAAACACTCAATATAATTTAGGTAAATATGAAGGTAAAGATATTTTCTTGAGAAAAGGTAAATTTGGATTATATGCATCGTGGGGTGATAATTCTAAGACATTAAAAGAACTTGGTAACAGACCTATCGAAAATATAACATTTGAAGAAGTAAAAGAAATTTTGGAAAAAGGTTCTGGAATAGTTAGAGAGATTAATTCAAGTTTATCGATTAGAAAAGGACCAAAAGGAGATTATATATTCTATAAAAATTCTAAAATGAAAAAACCTACATTTCATGACATTAAAGCATTTGCATTAGAAACTAATGAAGATTATAAAATATGTGATAATACTATTTTAAAATCTTGGATATCCGAAAAATATAATATAAAGATTTAACGACCCATTGGTGGAGGATAAATAGTCGATCTAGACTCACGAAGAATCATTGGTAACATAGTTGTAAATTCCAACATAAATGAAAAATTAAAAACTCCAAAATTGACCGGTTGACCATTATGATATCTTAATTTAATTTTCAATCTTCTTATTCTCTCTGCTGGTGGATAATAAAACTTGTAAGGAATAGAATCTCTATCGAACCATTGCGACATTGGTGTAGATGGCACTGGTATTTTTGCAAATGCAGAATTGACGACACCGTTCGTTTGATTAGTTGTTAATGTAAAATTGCTTATATTATATGGTTTTGTTTCATCAATACAATTTTGACCAGCTAATTCCATATAAATAAATGCATCACCCATTAGATTAATTTTATATGGTGGTTCAACCCAATAAACTTGACTTCCTGATAAATCTGTGTATGGAAGCAACCAATATCCATCGTCACCAGGAGTAACATCACCGTAATAAAATCTCGGAACAATTATTCCATTATATGTTATATAATCTGTAATGTTATTGAATGCATTACTGCTAACAGCCTGACTATTACATCTGGCTAATCCAAGATATCCACCTAATCCCCAATTTGAAGAATCTGGTAAATGCTTCTTTTCACCAATACATAAAGTTTCACTTACTAAATTTGTTAGCAATCCAACTTCATTAATTAATTCAAAACCATCTGCTCTATTTCCAAACCATAATTTACAGCTTACAGTATTATAAACAACTATAAAACGATTATAACCGCCGCGGCTTTTAAATTCTTCTAGTGAAGTAGTCCATGAAGGATCAGTTAAAGCTTGTTCTGCAAAATAGGTTTGTATTCTTATGGTAACCGCTGTATTCATTTTATTAGTCATTTCAGTTGCCATTTGTATTGGATTATAAAACCCCTCTTCAATTATAATTTCATATTTATTAGAAGTCTTAAATAATGCTTCAAAAATTCTATATGTTAAGACATCACTAACTCCATTGACACCAGGATTATATGGATTAGTAATACTGAAAACAAAAAATATATTACTATTAAATGCTGAAAATGTACTGTAATTTGCAGGAAATGCCCATTGAACAAGTCTAATTGCAGATACATTAGTAACATCTTCAGGCATCTCGATCTCAAATTCACTCGAATTAACATATCTAACTATATCTCTATCCTCAGAATGTATAGATACGAATTTTTTATAAAACATATATTCTTGAGAATTTGGAATTAATGGATGGGATGTATTTACGTTATATGGTTGTGTACTAGCAAAACCTTTTGCAGTATTTTCAATTTGTGTAAAAGCATTAAACGATGACATATATAATTATATTATATTTTTATATTTAAATAAATTTTTATAATAAAACTAAAATACTTAATTATAATATAAATGTCGATTATAAGTACAACTGCTAATTACGGAGGTAGAGTTAATGATTTTCAGCAAAATATAAAACAATTTGTCGTATCAGGACCTAGTGAAGCTATTTGGATTTACAAAAGACTATCAGACGGATTACTTGTTCAAACTCCAGCTAATTCAAAAATACCCGTATTAATTAATAATGATTTAATAATAACTGGTTCATTATATAACACATCAGACATAAGACTTAAAGAAAATATTACTGAAATTTCTACTGCTAAAATGGAAGATTTATTTACATTAAATCCAGTTATATTTAGTTATAAAAATGATCCTTCAAAAAAATCACACTATGGAGTTTTAGCTCAAGATGTAGAAAAAGTATTTCCAGAATTAGTTGAGAATAATATATCAGGTTTCAAAACTGTTAATTATCAAGAGCTAATACCTTTAATTCTAGCTAAAATGAAAAATATGCAAGAACAAATTAACGAATTAAAGCAAAATGTTATATATAAATAATTTTTTATTATAACTTCAGTATATAAATGAAAGATTGGTATTCAACAGTATATAAAGCTTGCATATTTGCAGGAATAATATCGTTTATATTAGGGGTTTTTACTGAATCAAAAACGTCTTTAGGTGCATATATAACAGGTTATTCTGTATTCATTTTAGCTATAATGATGATTTTAATTGTATCATTTAATAGTATTTTTAAGGTTGGTAGTAATGATCCTGTATTACAAACATTTTATACAATTTTAATAACAACTGGACCTTTTATATTGATGCTTGGTGTCATCGCATTTGTTTTATATTTATTAATTAAATATCAAAGCAATATTGTTGAGGGGAAAACTGCGCCTGGTTATAATTCATTCAGCAATATAATTGTTATGCTTTTATTAATTCAAATATATTTAGTTTATAGTTCTGAACATTTTGAAAATACTGGTAAATTATCAAAGGTAACATCTAGCATAGTTTATTTGATTGGAGCTATTACTGGTATATGCTCAATAATATTATATACAATTCTTAAATATTATTCAACTGATGGATTTACATGTATTAATTAACTTTTATAAATTTATAGGTCAAACCGTAATTATGTTGTGTTTCCCATATTCCAGATATCTTTAAAACAAATGAACAATGTGATTTGTTTCCAACATCTGTAAATATTTTAATATATCCTGATTTAATCTGCTCATATATTTTGTATGAGGGAATCTTATTTGTATTATATTTTTTCAACAATTCTTCTTCTATCTGTTTCAAATTATCAATTATGTTTCTATGATTTGAAACATTAAAATTGCATTTATATTTACTGTAAAATTTTTCGCATGATATATCGTGTAAATTAACTAATAAATATATTCCGTTTAATATAAAGTGTTGCGTAGAATATAGAATTCTGATAAAATTGCCATCACTCATTATATTATTTTTAATTGGTTCACAAAAAAATATACTCTTATCATTATATTGTTCAATAGATTTCACTAAGTTCATACTATAATATAATGTTCATTTGTTTTTAAGTGTTGTATAAATAATAAAATATAATTGGTTAAATATGATAATAAAAGAATATTCTAATATATAAATAATGAAATTTTATGAAACACATTTTGAAGAATATATTTCAGAAAATAACAGAGAGAATTTGCATCCAAAATTACAAAAAATATATGAAATGTTTCCAGATTCAATACAAGAATTTAAAAATGTAATATTTTATGGTCCTAATGGAAGTGGTAAATATACTCAGATGTTAAACTCTATTAAAAAATATAGTCAAACAGAATTGAAATACGAGAGAAAAATAAGTATTACCTATAACAAACAACAATATTTCTTTAAAGTAAGCGATATACATTACGAAATAGATATGTCTCTCCTTGGTTGCAATTCAAAATTATTATGGCATGAAATATACCAGCAAATAGTAGACATTATATCAGCAAAAACAGATAAATCTGGTATAATCGTGTGTAAATATTTTCATGAAATTCATAGTGAATTATTGGAAAACTTTTATAGCTATATGCAGCAAAATAATTCATTAGGAGTTGATATTAAATTTATTTTAATCACTGAAGAATTAAGTTTTATATCTGATAATATTTTGAACTGTTGTGAAGTTATTAATATTGCTCGACCAACTAAAACTGCATATACTAAATGTTGTAAGACCAAACTTCCTGTAAAAATAAAAACTGAAAATATAACAAATATAAAGGTTTTACATTTTTATAATGAGGATTTGATGCTGCAATATAGAATTATTTGCAATAAAATAATTCATCATTTAATCAACGTAAATGATTTGAATTTCCTTAAATTCAGAGATTTACTATATGATATATTTATATATAATTTAGATATATCAGATTGTATTTGGTATATTCTCTCCACACTTGTAGAACAAAAACATATTAAGAAGGAGCATTTGTCAAAGATTCTCATAAAAACGTATTGTTTCTTTCAATATTATAACAACAATTATAGACCTATATATCATGTGGAAAATTATTTCTTATATTTGACTAAAATTATACATTCACTTTCTTAAAATCTCCAAGGCCATCTATTTCGACTTTGATTTATAAAGTTTCTGTTGTAAAATTGGTAACTATTTACATATTTACTTAGTGGTGCAGGAATAACATTATTTGCTTGAGCAACAAAATAGAAATTGTTGTAATTGTTTGGAATTCCTCTTCTATAAGTAATTGCGCTGGTATGAATAGCCATTATATATATAATTATATATATAATTATATATAAAATTAAATAACACGTTTTAATACTTAAAGTTTAAAATTAAGTATTAAAAATGATGGATTATAAAATGGCCTTTGAAATATTAGAAATTAGTCCTACAAAATATGAAGAATTAACATATAAATCTTTAAAAAAACGTTATAGAATATTAGCGCTTAAATATCACCCAGATAAAAATAATAATACTGAAGAATCAAATGAACATTTTAAGAAAATAAACGAAGCTTATAATTATTTACGGAGAGATTTTGATGCATTTGAATTTGATGAAGAAAAAGAAGAAGAAATAATTGATGACTCACAAACAATGTACTTAAATGTTCTAAAGAATTTTATTAAGTTAGTAATGGACGGAAATTACATTGATATAATAGCTAAAATAGTTAATGATATTTTAAATAAAGGTAAACAAATTTCACTTAAAATATTTGAAGATTTAGATAAGGATACTGCATTAAATATTTATATTTTTCTCTCCAGATACAAATCAATACTCTATTTCAATGATGACTTGTTGGAGAATGTTAAGCAAATGGTTATACAAAAGTACGACAATGTTGAGATATATAAATTGAATCCTAGTATAAATGATTTAATGCATAATAATTTTTATAAATTGTATGTTCAAGAAGAGTTATATTTAGTTCCATTATGGCATAAAGAGTCTTATTATGATGGGTCTGGTTGCGAAATAATAGCTGTATGTGACCCTGAACTACCTGATAATATAAAGATTGATGATGATAACAATTTATTAGTTGACATAGAGGTATCTGCATACCAAGATTTAACAGATATGGTAATACATAATCAGTCTCTAACATTTAATATCGGCGATGAATTATTTTCTATTCCTCTCTCTGAATTATATTTAAGGAGAGAACAATACTATTGCTTAAAAGGAAAGGGATTAGTAAATGTTAAAAAAAATTTATATGATTTATCGGATAAATCAGATATTATAGTTAGAATTTGTTTCATTTAATTTGTTCTTCTCTCTAAGTGTCATAATAAGATTGTAAGTTTTAATCATATTTTCTATATATTCGAGTTCTTTTTGAGATGTATACATGCTTGTAGCTTCCCATGAGTTGCATGGTCCTCCATATTCTCTATTTCTTTTTTCGGTAATCTCTCTAACTTGCTGAATCGAATCTAAACTAATAAAGTCATTATGTTTCATCTTTAGTTGTCCTCCTAAATAAAATGTTCCTTTATCTAGTTCAGAAATAAAACGATTAATGATACTTTTATCAAAATTAAAATATTCTTTTTCTTCTTCATTTAAAGGCATAAAATGAAATAGATTTAATACTGTAAGATTATCAGTCATTATTATTAATAATAATAATAATGCATTTGTGTTTTTATTACGATTTTGAATAACATATAATAAGTATTTGAATTATTATATGTAAAAAAAATTTATAATATTTTGTAATAAATTATATTTTATAATAATTTTTTATATTTATGCTTCAGTCTTCTTCTTAGAAATTACCTTCTTCGCCTTCTTAGCTGGTTCCTCGACAACTGACGCTGGTGTTTCAACAACTGGTATAGGAGTTTCAACAACTGGTGCATGAGCTGGAACTGGAGGAGGTAGTTGATATTCTTCTTCACCATCAGAATCCTCAACCATTGCACTTATAGTAGCGTCATCATGTGATAGTTCAGGTTGAGGAGCAGACTTCAAAGCTTCTAAGTCAGCAGGTCTGACAGTTAAGAAACAAGTATCGTCAGCAATAGATGAAGTCTTAGGCTTTCTTACGATAACTTGCTTTAAATTCCAAGTTACGGAAACCTTTGCTGGACTTCCTACAAACCATAAACCGCCACATTGAATCAATGCGATTACTTGAATTGGTGCCTTACTAGTATTAACTAAGAAGTCAAGAGGAGAAACACCATGCTCAGACTTACCCTTAATATATAAAGGATTATAATCTTCATCGAATACTGAAGTTTGCCAGACATCTTTCCAGCAAGGTAATTTGAGAGTTAAACTAGGAGGCTCTTCCAAATTTCTTTCTTCAGAACCCTTAATCTTAGGATACTTTAACATAGGACTAAATTTCTCATCCATAACATCCATTGACTTAATTTCCTTACCAAACCATTCCTTGGAGTAAGTCATTGCGTCTTGCTTAATTTTCTGCTCGACAAGCTTCATTTGTTCAAGAAATTTATCAGCATCAGGAGTAGTATATTGTCCCTTTGAAAATTGAAGCGACATAGTATACTTTCCAGTTCCCTTAGTAATAGGCTTTCCATCAGCACCCTTGCCAACAACTTCCTTAGACTCTTGAGCTCCCCATGAACCCATTAATGGCACTACGAGTGTAAGTGATTCCTTAGCATGTTTATTATATAAATTAACTACTTTACCCCCGGTAGGATTGGCCTTAGGAGCACTATAGCTGAAAACAGATAAATCAATATTAGTTCCGTCGACGATTGCGTTAGACATCTTGCTAGTATGATTTATATTATGGAGTTATCTTTAAATCAATTTTTTTTTTAAATATAAATCAAATTATGGTCTGGTGCCTTTTTTTAAGCTGACTGGTTATGGTAAGCATTTTAATTTAAATATATTTAAAAAAACAGCTCAAAAACATTTTATAAACAATATATATAAATGTCGGATACATTAAAAAAAAACAAGAGCAATGAAAGCTTAATTGAAGAATATTTAAATAATATTACTGCTAAATGCGAAGACAAAATGCCAATAGTTAAGAAGACTAATAAGGTGTCGGATGATAAAATAAGTATTCCAACAATTAAGACCTATAATGATTTGGTATATAATAATTATAATGTTACTCAATTGAAAACTTTTGCAAAACATTATAAATTAAAAGTGTCTGGAAATAAGCCTCAGTTACATAGTAGATTATATAGTTTTTTATATTTTTCGTGTTATATAATTAAAATTCAGAAAGTTTTTAGAGGTTATTTAGTTGGTAAATATAAATCATTACATGGGCCAGCTATTATGGAGAGAAAAATATGCACAAATTCCGATGATTTTGTTTCTATGGAACCAGTTGAAGAAATTAATTTTCATCAATTTATAAGTTATAAAGATATTGATGGTTTTGTATACGGATTTGATATTAATTCTCTCCATAATTTATTTTTAAAATCAAGTGATGATTTAAAAAATCCATACAATCGCAATAAAATACCTGATACTGTATTTAAAAATATAAGGTCATTAATACGTCTTGGAAAAATTCTTAAAATCGATATTAATTTAAAATTCGAAGATGACACAAAGCATTTATCAAATGAAAAAGCAATCGAATTAAAAGCAGTAACATTATTTCAAAATATAGATGCACTTGGTAATTATTCAAATGCAAATTGGTTCCTCTCTCTAAATAGAATTCAGCTAATCAAATTTATAAGGGAATTGATGGAAATTTGGAACTATAGAGCTCAATTACCAGTTGAAACAAAAAGAAATATTTGCCCACCAATTGGCGACCCTTTTAGAAGTTTAAATATTCAATATGTAAATACAGAACAAAATTTATGGAATGTAAAAAAAGTTTTGCTAGATATAATAGAAAAATTAGTAAATAGCGGTATAGATAGAGATAGCAAAGCTTTAGGCGCATATTATGTACTTGGAGCATTAACTTTAGTTAATACAGAAGCTGCTACATCCCTTCCTTGGCTTTTTCAATCAGTTAATTACTTTTAATTTTATGTAGTAGTGTCTTTTTAAACGCACTAAAATAATTATAACCATATTATCGTAATAATATATATTATTAGACTAAAAACTACTTAAAAACTACTCAATAGAGTATAGTATAATAAGATGCCAAAGAATACATCTAAGACTGCTACTAAGACTGAACAAGTCGCTGCTCCTGCTCCTGTTGTTGAATCTACTGCTCCTTCAGTAGAAAAGAAGACCAAGGCTCCTAAGGCCCCTAAGACTCCTAAGGTTGAAGTTGCTCCAGCTCCAGTTGTTGAATCTACTTCTGAATCTCCTGCTCCTGCTCCTGCTGCTGATGCTGAAGCTCCTCTTGCTGAACAATCTGTTGAATTTCTTGCCAAGCTTCAACAACTTAGCGTTATGATCTCTACTCTTAAGTCAGAGTACCGTGCTCTTGAGAAGAAGTTCTTTCGCGAAGTCAAGAGTGCACAAAAGGTTTCCTCCAAGCGCAAGCGCAAGGCTGGTAACCGTGCCCCATCTGGTTTCGTAAAGCCAACCAAGATCTCTGACGAGCTTGCTTCTTTCTTAGGAAAGGAAAAGGGAACCGAAATGGCTCGCACTGAAGTCACTCGTGATATCAACAAGTACATTCGCACCAACAATCTTCAAGATAAGGACAATGGTCGCAAGATCAACCCTGATACTAAGCTTGCTGCCCTCTTGAAGCTTAAGAAGACTGATGAACTTACTTACTTCAACCTCCAAAGATACATGTCTCCTCACTTCGCCAAGGCTACCAAGGAAGCCACCGCTTAAATTTGTAAAGTAAATAAAAATATCACATTGTAATCGTTTAATATTTTAAATTTTTTATGTAAAATAAATTTAAAATACTTTTAATTTATACAAAATAAGAGTTTAAAGACATCTCATATATTTATATATCATGTCAGAAACATTAGCATTAATCAAGCGACTACATTTAAGAAAATTACGTATTCAACAGGAAATTAATAAATTTACTATGGAAAAATCTATTATAGAAGAAGAAATTGAAAAATTATTGTTTGCTCCACCACATAATAGGCAAAGACAACCATTGAGGGAATATTCATCTCGTGGACCACTTAGCAAATTTCTTACACCAACTAAAATTTCTGATGAACTAGCTGACTTTTTAGGTAAGGAAAAAGGAACTATGATGGCTCGAAGTGAGGTAACTCGAGAAATTAATAAATATATTAGGGTCAATGATCTTCAAGATAAGGAAAATAAACGCAATATTAATCCTGATGACAAGCTTTCAACTCTATTTAAGTTAAATGATGGTGATGAAGTAACATATTTTAATATTCAAAGACATATTGCACCTCACTTTATTTCTGCTTAATATTGTAAAAATTATTGTATAAAAAATATTTTACAATTATATTTATTGAAATACTTATTATATTTATTTAAATTATAATGAGTAATGAATTACAAATATATAAACAAAATAGAATTAATGAGCTTAACAAAATGTTTAATTCTAATTTAGCGCGTTTAAATTCAGCTTTAGCAAATAATATAACAATCATTCAACGATCAAGAGCCAGAAATAAACCAGCACTTATTAATGCTATGAGAAATCAATATAATAGAGATGTTATTGCCTTACGCAATAATTTAAATATATCTATCCAAAAAATTAATTCATTCACACCAGAATTTGCTGTAAATAAATCTACTGTCAAAAATAAAAAAGCACTCTTGATCGGTATAAATTATATCGATACACCTTATGAATTAACGGGATGCATTGATGATACTAATAGAATGAAAACTCTTCTTACTTCTTATGGATTTAATGATATTAAAATACTTACTGATTTGACTGATTTGAAACCAACTAAAACTAATATTTTAAATGAAATTAAAAATTTAATTACAAGTTCTAGAAGCGGTGATGTATTGTTCTTATATTATAGTGGTCATGGTTCATATACTTATGATAGAAATGGAGATGAGACCGACAAAAGAGATGAGATGTTAGTAAGCTTAGATGCTTTGCCCATCCTTGATGATGAACTCAAATCTATTCTTCAAAATCATTTGTCGAGAGAAATTACAATAGTAGGAATGTTTGATAGTTGTCATAGTGGTACAATTCTAGATTTAAAATTCAATTACTTAGACAGTAATAATTACGATAAGTATTTTGAAAATGATAAAGTGTCAGAATGTCAAGGCAACGTTATAATGTTTAGCGGTTGTATGGATGCACAAACAAGCGCAGAAGCTTTGATTGAAAATAAGGTCCAAGGAGCGTTGACATGGTCTTTTATAGACTCTATATCTAAAACTCCAAATTGTTCCTGGAGAGAATTATTAAAATCTATGAGGGATTTGCTTAAAACTAATGGCTTCTCTCAAATACCACAATTATCAACTGATTCTTTTTATGACATTGACTCAAAACTTTTCATTTAGAGCCTCTTTCGGAATAGGTTTGGAAATCTTCTACACTATCATCATCTGAATCATAGCTTAACAAAGCTTCTGCTAATTTTTCTCTCTGAATATGCGGTTGATATTTAATAACCATATCAACATTTATATTCTTATCTTCGTCTGTTAATTGATATAAGTCGCTTAATATATAACGAACTATAAATGTTACATCTAGTATTTGAGTTTTTAATATGTCAATTAATTTGACTGCATAAATTTTTTCTTTTAAAGTTTTTCTATCATATTTATTATTATATAAATCAAGCATATTATATAATAATTAATATTATTTAAGTAAAAAAAAATTTATATTTTAAACAGGAAATAGAAATCCATCTGTTTTCAGAATGTTTTTAATTTCATCTTTAATTATTGGACCATTTGCAATTTTAATTTTCTCGAAAATTTTAATATCAAAATGATTAGAAGATAAATCGAACATTTCATAAATTTTTTTAAGTAGTTCATAATCTTTAATGTAATCATTATTCGTTAAATTTAACCATTCGTAAAAATCTAATTCTGATTTAGATTTATGGTATTTCTTAAATTGTTTTAAAGTATTATTAAGAGTGTTTTTAGAATCATCACATTCCAAGTTATAATCAGTTCCAGACAATACGCAAATTTCTCTCAATTGTTGTTGAGTAATACCAAGATTATTTAATATACTTTTGACATCATAAACCACTGCGGTATGATTGAGCAAACTAAGATATCTGATTACACGAGGACAACCATAAACGAACATGTCCATATCTTCACTTAGACAACCCCATACCTTATCTTTTATGGTAAGCATTGCACATAATTCATCTGCTTCACCTGGTGCGTCATAATAAGTTGCTCCATATGCTCTTATTAAATTTTTGATATTTTCGGTATCATTCTTATTTATGCTAACAAATTTTTTCTTTAACATATCCATATTGTAAATAATTTCTTGCTTATCTGCATCATCCATATCCTTATTTATTTCAAGCAAATTTTTAAGTTTATTATATTCATTTTCAGCTTCTTGTTTGTCTTCTTTTCGTTTTTGAAGTAATTCTCGTTTTTCTGGTGGCGATTTACCATCAAAAACAAATATTGGAATAATATTGTAATTTCTAAATACAGATAACATCAGATAAATATTTTCAATTAAAGTATCTTCAGATGCATACCTATACATGTAGATGCTTATATCGACAGCTATTTTCTTGCCTGATAATTCTGCAAGATTACATAGTTTGATAGAAGAAGATGCGTTGTCCTTCAGAAATCGGTTTAAATATCTAATACCCATTGTTTGTTTGTTATAATATATGTACTTTTATTTAATACGATATATTAATTTTCAATTTTATTATTTAATTTAATTTAAATTTTTCTTTAAGTAGGTTTAATAATTTATTATATTAAAATAGGCATTTTCGAAAAATGAAAAGTGTTTGAACTTTTTCAAAATGGACAAAAAAAATGTCCAAAATCGGATAGCCCAAAACACTCTTACTGAGAAATTTTTTTGTCTTGATAAAGAAAAATTATCATAACAAATTAAACCATTTTAAAAAAAATTTGTTATGATATTTTTTTCAAAAAAACTTAAAAATAATTTCTGTTGAATATTTATGGCAACATTAAGCAACAATTTCGAGCCAAAAATGAGCAAAACGAGCGTTTCAAATTTTTACTGCGAAAAATGTGATTATATATGCTCTAAAAAATCAAATTATGAACGTCATTTATTGTCTACAAAACATCAGAAGCAACAAAAAACGAGCAAAAACGAGCAAAATGAGCAAAATGAGCAAAAAATATCTATCTATTGCTGTGAAAATTGTGGAAAAGAATATAATAATAGAACTGGATTATGGAGACATAAACAAAAATGTACAAATACTGAAAATACTACTGATGAACCAATAGATAAAGAATTAATTTTAAAAATACTTAAACAAAATTCAGAGCTTATTAAAGAGAATTCTGACTTGAGAAAAGAACAAACTGATATTAAAGAATTAATTTTAGAAATAGTCAAAAATGGCACTCACAATATTACTAATAATAATACTAATACTCACACCAATTCTCATAACAAAGCATTCAATCTTAATTTCTTTTTAAATGAGACCTGTAAAAATGCCATGAATATCACTGATTTTGTCGACTCTATTAAATTACAATTAACCGACCTTATGGAAGTAGGTGAGATTGGTTATGTAGAGGGTATTTCTAAAATAATTGTGAAAAATTTAAACAACCTAGATGAGACTATTAGACCTATACATTGCACAGATAAAAAAAGGGAAACCATGTATGTGAAAGACCAAGGTGAATGGAACAAAGAAGATGATAAGAAAACTAATTTGAAGAAAGCGATTAATAAAATAGCTGATAAAAACATAAGATTACTTCCTCAGTTTCGAGAGAAATACCCAGACTACAACAATTCTTGTTCAAAACAGTCAGATATTCATGACAAGTTGGTTATAGAAGTAATGGAAACAGATGATGATAAGAAAGAAAAAATTATTCATAACATTTCTAAGGTTACTACTATTAAAGGAAAGTAGGTTAGTATAATGGTTTATCATTTATTTAAAAAATTGAAAACCTTTTTAATAAAATAATAAATGTACACACTACAACCATGAAGACAAGAAGTCAAACTAAATACGAAAACTCGGCACTTTATGAAGTCAAAATTGACTTCGATGCGGCTAGCGAAGCTTGGAAAGCTAATAAAAAATCTATTGGAAATGGCAGTTATAAATATGTATGTGCAAAACTCGGTAAAAATAATAATTGTTGTATTGCAAAATGTTTACCTGGTCAGGACTATTGCAGAGTGCATTTAAAGATGTTTATGGATGGCAAATTTTGTTAACCTAATTCACATATACTCATTCGCATATTTGATAAAATAAATTTATTATTTCCCTTTTTCTTTTTGATTTTAGAGAGAAAAATATGAGACTCATGGATACCATCTAATAATGATTGTATTTTATAATTTTTTTCTATGAATTTACAGAATTGTTTTTGATTTCCTATTGTCTTTTTAAAATCTAATAATGAAAGATTGTTTGTTTTGCACCAACTTAAAAATCCTTGGTAATTATTAATTAATACTGATTTAATTATATAATAAGATAAAACATTTGTATTTTCTTTATATAAATTCTCTCTAAGTATATCTGAATGTTTTGTATTCGAATATAAATCTTTGTATTGCAAACCCATAAAGTCTAGTGTTTTTACTAATTGAAAAAAACTATATGTTCTCTCAAAGTTTATATAGAACTCAGCATTCGAGAGAAATTCATTGATATTATTCTTATCTATTGTTGCATGATAACTACAAAATAAAGAATTCGTTATTTCTGCCCAAAATTCAGTATAAGCTTCATATGCATTTATATCTGAATTTACTTTATAAATATTCATAATACATTCATGAATCATATCATTATTCATCATTGAAAAATCTAAACCGAAATTGTGAAAAGTTTCATGTATAAAAACTTTAAACCATTCTTCTCTTCTAAAAACAACAATCTCAGAATCACTTGGACATGTTGTAGTAAAGGCTGTATTTACATTTGTTTCATCTAATATATGAATGTTTGAATTTGGTAAATTCTTCTCGAGAGAAGTAAAATAAAAATAAATATTCAAAGTTTTTGCACATTCTTTAGATGCATACATATTTAATATGTATAACCAGGTCGCAATGTTTTCTATATACTTGTTATATTGCTCTATTTCTAATTCGATATCGTCATTTTCAACAATAAAATAGACATTTACACTTCTATCGTAGAGAGAAAAAGAATAACATATTTCAGACATCATGAGTTCGTCAATATGATTTCTTACTATTTCTGGAAAGCTTTTAGCATTAAAATTTTGAGGTTTCGTTATTTGAGTTGCACTTAATATTTTTTTAATTGTATGTCTGGGTTTAATCTGTTTTTTAACATAATTATTAGCTTCCTGAATTTCATTATATAATTCTCTCAATATTGCGTTTGTCCTGTTCGACTGTTTAACATAATTTAGATGTTTGTTCTTTGAAAAAAATAACATCAATTCTTTACTTTGTTTTGACAACTTCATCTTTATTATATATTACTATTTATTTTTATATGAATTAACATCAAATAGATTTTAAAATAATCTAAAAATTTCATATTAATATAAATTGAAATTTATAAATACCATTTACCATGTTTCTGCATTTTTTCTTTTTTTTCATTTCCAATAATCCAATTAAAATGTATTAAATAAGAATTTAATCTATAGAAATTTTTATAATAATAATTACCATTAGGAAACAATTCAATAGGCAATAATTTATATTTTAATTTATGTTTATTATTATTTATATATATTTGGTCATCCCATCCAATAGTGTCCTTTTTGTGTTCTATATATTTAGGATTAAAAAAATTTAAGGTATTTGAGTTTGATTTAATAAACATAAACCCAGAACATAAAACATAATTTTTTTCGTCTATGTATTCTGTTTGAATTAACAATTCATTTAACTCTATGTTTTCAAACAGATATTGTAGAAAATTTGCGTTTTCGAATACAATATCACCATCAGTTATACACACATATTTATATTTTAATAAATTTTCATATATTATTGCAAACTTATTGAATACTATATTAGACCAATTGCCTTGTCTAAAAAATTGAAAATTACTATTTTCTTCTTCGTCAATTAAAGAGCAATTGTATTTTTTACTATTCAAATATTCATATCCTTTTTCACCAATACAATAACACTTTAAATTAATATTGCTATTTATTTTTTCTAAAGATTTTAAACAGTTTTCGGTATATTCTATATATCCACCGTTTGTTAAAGTAATCAAAGCTATATCATTTAGCATATATTATAATTAGAAAATAACAATTCTGTTATACAAAATATGCGTGTAAAATATCTAGAAGAATAAAAACTTACCAATATATATGGATAACACAATAATAATAATTTTAGGGGTTATTTTGTTTGTTTTAATAATCTTAAATCATATTACTATTATACAAACAACAACTACACCTACACAAGCTAATTGTGCTCAAACTGTGTTTGGATGTTGCCCAGATGGCGTAAACTCAAAAGTAAATTTTTATGGAACAAATTGTCCTGGATATAAACCTGGACCTGGTTATTATCCAACGCCCAATATACCTCCAACACCTTACATACCTGGACCTGGACCTCGACCACCGAAACCAATTGGAGGATGTTCTGGAACCAGATATGGATGCTGTCCTAATAATCAAACACCAAAATTTGACCAACAAGGAAGCAATTGTCTTATTAAATAATTACAATTTTAAATACTTAAATATATAATTATATTTAATTATATATATGTCAGAAATTCAAACACCTATGACTGCTTATACTCCTGTTCTTGAAACTATTATTGAATCTATTCCTGAACCTGTTGTTAATCCTGTAGAAATTGCTGTTACAAATATTGTTGAACAAACTTTAGTTGAATTGGTAAAAAAATCACTTGAAAATAATGATATGCAAAAAAAAATTTCTATTACACTTACACCTGAAGCAACAAGCATTATTAATAATATTATCTCTCTAACTCCTGATACATTAACTGATATCGAGAAGGCTACGGTAGAAATAATTAAGGATGGTAAGATTGATAGTAAGGATATTCCTAACCTTATTGTTATCATTCAGCGAATTTATCAGTTTATTTACTCTTTAAAGAATGTTAAGTTTGATGCTAAGAAACGTGCAGACATAACAGCAACTTCTCTCAAATATATTCTTCATCTTTTGGTTCTCGAGAGAAAAATAAAAATTGATGAAGATCCAGAAAAATTATACCAGTTTTTTACTCAAACTGACGCATTAATTGACTCTTGTGTTGATTTATTAAGTTATTCAAAGACTATTAAAACTAAAAGCTGTTTTAAAAAATTTTTTAAATAAATAATATAATTAAAATACAATATGATATCTTATTTTAATTATGAAATTAATCAGAATTTAGAGAAACTACAAAAATTAAATTTAGTTAACAACAAACAGATAAATAAAAAAAAAATTGAAAAAAAATTAGATAAAGTAATTGCAGTAAATGATTTACCAAAAAAAACCATTCCAATTACTTTTTATTCAAATAAAATTGCGGAAACATTAGGTCATATTGATCATTCTATTAAATATGATGAATATTCTAAAACAGAAAATGAAATAAAAAAAACTTATGAGAAATTAGATTTAACTGATACTCATAATAATTTTTTGAATAAATTTGTTATAAACAAAAATAAAACACCTACTTCATTTTTAGGAAGTGATATAGTCGATCATAACGCTAATTATCAATATGATAAAAATGTTCTTTCTAAAAAACTATCAAATAAAGTTATACATGTTGTATATCAATATAAATACAAAAATAAATCAGTAACCGGTTTTGGTGATTTATTGCGAAGTATTTATTTTATGCTACAATTTTCAGAAAAATATAAACTTAATTTTGAAATCGACATTAATAAGCACAATATTAAAAAATACCTAAATCATTTTTCATGCAAAAATGATATAAATAATCTAATTGAAAATAACATTTATTTTTATGACAAAGGAAATTACAATTATGCTGTTAACAATAATATAATAGATTACGAATATGTTGACATAGATGAGGACTTATTGAATTATATTAATAATTTAGAACATTACAACAATCATTTATATTTTTATTTAATAAGTCATCCAAATAAAAACGCTATCACAGAAACGCATAAGAATTATGTTAAAAACATGATTACACCGACAGAAGAACTATCTATATGTATTGATAAATTTCTTCGCAATATGTATTTAGAAAAAAATAAATTTATTACAATACATATTAGATATTATGATGAACCTGTTACATCGATAAATAATCAATTTATAACTAAAATGAATTGGATTATTAAAACAGTTTGTGATATTATAAATCAATCCAAAGTAGATATATTATTATTAACGTCGCAAAATATAATTAAAAATTATATTATCAAACATATACCTAATGTCAAAACACATTTTAATTCAATATGTCATACTAGTACATATAATTCATCTCAAATAACTTTAGTAAATACATTGAAAGATTTTTTTGTTATGTCTTATTCAAAAGCTATTTATAGTTTTTCTGTTTATGAGCATGGTTCAGGTTTCAGCAAATGGTGCGCAACAACTTATAATATACCTTATGTTTGTTATTCTATCCAATAATGTTTATTTATTTTTCAATATATCGATTTCAGCCTTTAAATCTTTTATGGCTTGAACCATGATTGGTATTAATCTTCCATAACTAGCTTCTAATCTCTCTGGATTTGAGTCATACACTAGTCCTGGAATATTAATACCAGTTTCTTTTTGGACTTCTTGTAAATCTTGAGCTATAAATCCTTGTTCAGGAATGTTTACTTTTCCACCATCCCTCATATTCCAAACAAAATTAACAGGTTGTAATTTATCTACAAATGTAATTCCATAAGAATTTTCTAGTGGAACTATATCTTTTTTATCACGTCTATCAGATGTGGTTGTTATTTGTGAAGTTCCGCATCTTAATGTTGTTAATAGGTCCATATTCCCTAAGGTAATTTCATTTGTTGAAGATGGCGAATTTGGTTGAGCATTATAACCAATTAAAGTGCAATTAGTGCCTGTTGTTAAAGTTGAACCTGCTAGATAGCCTAACGCCGTATTACTATTGGCGACATTGTTATATAATGCTTCAAATCCAATAGCTGTATTATTGTTTCCAGAAACATCTTGATGTAATGCTCTGTATCCAAGAGCAATATTGTTACTACCTGTTCGATTTGTTATAAGGGCTTGAGAACCCATCGCAACATTCTGAGTACCTGTATTATTGCTTTGCATAGCTTGAAACCCTACTGCTACATTTTCATTTGCAAGATTGCTGTACAATGATTGATACCCTACTGCAACATTATTATTTCCAGAAAAATCGTCGTGTAATGCTCTGTATCCAAGAGCAATATTGTTACTACCTGTTCGATTTGTTATAAGGGCTTGAGAACCCATTGCAACATTCTGAGTACCTGTATTATTGCTTTGCATAGCTTGACCCCCTACTGCTACATTTTCATTTGCAAGATTGCTGTACAATGATTGATACCCTACCGCAACATTATTATTTCCAGAAAAATCGTCGTGTAATGCTCTGTATCCAAGAGCAATATTGTTACTACCTGTTCGATTTGTTATAAGGGCTTGAGAACCCATTGCAACATTCTGAGTACCTGTATTATTGCTTTGCATAGCTTGACCCCCTACTGCTACATTTTCATTTGCAAGATTGCTGTACAATGATTGATACCCTACAGCAACATTATTATTTCCAGAAAAATCGTCGTGTAATGCTTGAACGCCTATTGCAACATTTTGTGAACCAGATGTATTATTTTCTAAAGCATTACTCCCGACTGAGGTATTAGAATTACCAGTAGTATTAAAACACATATTTCCTGCGCCAATAGATGTATTATAGCTTCCTGATGTATTGCTAAATAAAGAATTAGTTCCCATAGAAGTATTAGATATACCACTTGTATTATTGGTTAATGAAAATGCTCCATGAGACGAGTTCCATTTTCCAGTAGTATTATTTTGAGATGCTGAAGCACCAAATGCGGAATTTTGAATTCCAGATGGGTTAACGAGTGAGTTAGTGCCATAATTTGTATTGCTGGACATTATATATATATAATGATTTAAAAATAAAACAATAAAATTATTATGACTGAAAATAATTTTATTCTGGGAAATATAACTAAAGTTCGCTGGCATACTCGTTTACATAAAATATCTAATTATAATTATGGTCATATGGCCGAAACTTTTGATGAAGATAATATGATTACTGAAAAAATAGTTGAAATTAAAGATTCAAATGGTAATATTACTAATACATATCCAGTCACAACTCTTAATCAAAATATGGATCAAGATAAAAATTATGCTATGGTTACACTTGATAAATATGGTAATATATTTGTAAGAAATTTTTTTGATAGCAAACATCCAGAAGGTTTTGGACAAAAAAACTCGTATTTTGAAGATGATATTGTCGATAAATTTATGATGTCAGATGAAAATGATGTATTGCTAAACTATATTAAATTAGGATATCCACAAGTGACCACTATTAAAAATATAGATCATTATGGATGGTTATATTTTTGTGTAGAATATAAAATAAATGATGGTCTAAATCCAAACTTATTAAATTATTGTATTTTATTGGAAAATAAATATAGCCAAATAGAACATCGTTTAAAAGATATCGAACAAAAAATAAAAAATGATAATAAAGAAAGTAATAATAAAGAAAGTAATAATAAATCTTGGTATTTTAAATTTCAGTTTTTCTGATTTTATCACGAATTAACATAAGTTCATCAAAAACTATAGGTTCAGCTCCTCTGATAAAATGTGTCAACTTAGAATCTCCTGTTGCTAATAACATCGTTTTTAAGTCTTCATTTTGAGTAAACTTTGCATATTGTGCTACATACATTTCTTTTTTCTGTCTTTTTCCAAAGAAGTCAGAATCAGCTGACACTTCAACTGGTCTTAAAAGTTCTCCCTTAAATTTACCAGTTTTTCCTCCAGCAGCTTTAGCCATTGCTGGATCTTTGGATAAATCAGTTCCGGAATCTAGAGAGAAACTCAAATAAAAATCTGGATGTGTTTTCTTAAATTTAGAACCTTGATAATAATGTTCAACTGAAGCCCATTGATGGTTGTCTAATGAAAATGGTTGCACCCAGAAATTAGATAGCTTCTTGCGCCATTGAGGAATAGAAGCTAGTGTAGAATATTCACGTAATCTATCATTTGGAATTTTCTCTCCACTACCTTTTCCAGGAAGTGGTTTATCAAGTGATTTTGAGTAAAATTGGAAGACAATTTCATCATTATATAATCCTCTTAATTTAGCTTCTGTCAAATCTTCATATTGAGCTTCTTTAATAATAGTTTTTTTTTGACTTGCTTTAAATTTTTGAAAATCGGGAATAATAGCAAATGGTCCTGCGTTTTTTTCTAAGCACCTTTCGTAAATCATTTTCTTAATATCATACGGTATTTCACTAAATTTAAAAATCATTTTTTTTTTATAACCAACTAACTTATAATGAGAGCCAGTATAATCAATCATAATATAAAACTCTGGTGTAAATCTTCCACGTTGCTCTAAAACTTTGTCGTTTAATTGACCGCATTGTAACACATTTTTTTCATCCTTAGCTTTGTAATTTTCGCTGGATAGAACAATAAATTTAATATTTAAAATTCTTTCTAATGTTGATATAGCCCAAGTATCAGCCCAGAAATCACAATGTCTAATTACACGTTTAAATTGGTCTAGATTTTCAACACCTTTCATAAATTTAAATTCTTTTATAATAGCTGCTGTTACTTTCTTTTCCTCTACTAGTCGATCATGTTCTTTTTTAACTTCTTTCGCTTCTGCTAAAAGAGCCTTTTGTTCATCTCTATCAATTACACTATCGAATCTTTGTTTATATAAAGCATATTCATTTGCTAATTCTTTAATTTGATTAGTATCTCTTACCAAAGATGCATTGTACATATCATATTGTTCTTTATATCCATCGAATATTTCTTGTGTAGCTTGTTCAGCCAATTTCTTACGCAACTTAGATACTTTAGTTTGTTGAGCAATGCTTGAGAATGCGTCACGGATTGTTGCAAATAAACAATCTCCACCACCTTCATTATCGACAATACTGAAATTTTTATTTTTCATGAATTTATCAATCCATGTATCATTTGAAGATTCGTGATATTTCTCTCTAATATCTTTAGCTTGTTTTTGTGTTTCTTCTGGTAACAATGGTGGAACAGGAACTCCTTTAATTTTAACAAATATATCTTCACGTTCAGGTGGGACTTCATATTCAATCGCAACTCTTTCTTCCTCTTCCTCTTCGTCATCTTCATTTTCAGACTCCGTAACTTCTCCTTCTTCTTTATCGAGCTTATGTAATGGAGCATGAGGTTTAAGTCTCATTTTATTTAAAAATTCTTTAGTGACAAATGAATAAATAAGGGGTTCGTTCATTTCTTCTATATCTAAGTTATTATATTTATCAAGATAAGACAAATAATCAGATGCTTTAATTTCATAAACTCCAATTTGAATTACTTTATTGTTGTATTTAACTAAATAGATTGGGAAGTATAATATATTTTTATCTTCATAAGTATTTTTAGAATTACCCACAGCAATAATAACTTCAATATCTTTTATTTCCAATTGATACAAATTAGCTTCCATTTTTAAATCACCAGAATCAACACTTTTTAATTCAGGATAACTAACATCTCCATCTAATTTTGATAATACCATTATATAAAATATTAATATTTTTTTAATATTAGATTTACTTATAAAATATTAAAAACAATTTAAAGTATTTTAATGAATTAAAATATGGAATTAGTTTGGATTTTAACTGGTGGAGATTGTGATATTCACGGTCAAAGTAAATACTATAATTTAATTGAATTTGATATTTTAGAAAGACACATTAAATTAAGTAATTTGTCAAAAGAAGTCTCTTGTATAAATCACAAAATAAAAATAGATACTAAATTGGAAAACATGATTCGTGATAAAATATTAAGTGGAATTAGTTTTTTATGTAAAAATGAAATTAATTATAATGATAAAAGATATTTTAACTTTGGTTATTATTTTATCAATTCAGAAGGAAAACTAGAAATAAAACCAATACATGATGAATCTAAAAAAATATATAATCAATTTATAAATCTATTGATAGATAATTGTTTATATCAATATTAAATTACCAAAGAATAAATTTCTTCATGAATTTATCATTTTTAAGTTCATTAATATAGAACCACATATTCTGTCTTTTAAATACAATATCTGAATTACTTGAGTCAGACTCAAATGAAACTAAAAAATCTATAATCTGTTCTTTGTTAAATTTATTATTTTTCATATCTTTTGCAAATCCATAATATTCGCAAATCATAAGTAGCTCTTTAACTGTAAAATTTTCATTATAATTAATCATCTGTGGAACCATCATTTCATCGGATATTTCAGCATTATCAATTTCAGCCATTAATTCTTCAATATTTAATTGATTTTCATCTTCATTTTCAATCTCTTCAACATAATAAGAAATTGCAATATCATGTTCATCATGTGTCATTATTTAAATAATATTATGTTTATTATTTAAATAATTATCAGAAATAAATAAAATTATTCAAATCCTTTATAAATAAGATATAATCCAATTTTAACTGAGAAAAATAATAATGTTGCACCCAATCCAAAATAAAAAAAAGCTAATGTTCTATAATATAAACGTCTAGTAGGAACAGTTAGTCCTAATCGTCTTAGATCATGACCAGATAAATTTTTCATAAGTATTTTAATATTTTGTCTTTAAATTAAAAAAAAATATTATTTAAAATACAACTTAAAGACATTTTTTATTTTATTTTTAATTTACATATCAATCAAGTCCATAAACTTAAACAATGCCTTATTTGTTAAGCTCTTGTAATCCTTTACCTTTGAATTTGCAATTTTCTCGATAATCTCGCCAATAGTATTACCTTCAATTTGTTCATAATCATCACCTTCATCGTCATCATACAAATCTTTCTTATATAAAAGAGCAATCGTCTCGGTTAATTCTTCAACCTCATTCTTCTTATTTTCTAGTGAAATATAGTCATATACCTTTGCCAATAAATTTCTAGTGATTTGCATAATTTCCGTTTTCGAAATGACACCGCAGTACATTAAATTAATATAAAATGTCGCCAATGACTTACGTTTTTCATTAATCTTATTAATTTCACAAAATTTATCATAATTCTCATTAGGATCCACATACTCAATATTCTCAAATAATTCCGCAAACTTCTTGAAGTTCTCTTGATACTTGGACTTGATAAAATCAAACTTTGAAGACAAGTCTGCATACAAATCAGCGTAAATTTTTGAATAATATCTGTTTGACGATGCAATATCGAAAACATTTGAACCAATTCCACTTAAATCTGCATCTGAATTTTCAGCAACCAACTTTTCAATGACTTCGACAATTTTATTACGCATATCAATATAATTTTTATCAGTCATTTTATTAATAAATCCTCTAATAGAATCAAAATCTGCATCAATACCAACCTTTGTCTCAATTTTTGTAGTTTGAAATGTTCTAATAGAATCCCACTCGTCATCATTCAAAATTTCCATAGCTCTATTACCACGTTTCTTCTTACCTTGTTCTTTTACTACAGATGTTGGTTCGACCTTCATAGGATTTTCACGCTTCTTAAAAACAGGAGTCTTTACATAATCAGGTGAGCCTACTTGCATAGCTAAGCTGGAAATCTTTTCCATTACTTCATCAGGAACTACATAGTCAAATCCCTTGAAAATAACATCTTCGATTTGTTCCAAACTATATCTCAAACTTAAGGTTTTAGTCGCCATCTTGATTGTGTATTATATTTTATACTATTATATTTATATCAATTTTTTTTATAATATAATAATTATTATAAATACACTTAAATAGATTAGTATATACTATATTACAATATGGAAACAGATAACGACACTACTGTTAACGAAGCTTTATCTGAGGAGTTAGTATTTGATTCCTCGGATCATGTAATACATAGTTGGGATGAGTTAGAAATAAACCCAAACATTTTACGAGGTATTTTTGCTTATGGTTTTGAAAATCCTAGTCCCATTCAGCAAAGAGCCATTAAACCTGTAATGGAAGGCAGAGATGTAATTGCTCAAGCTCAATCAGGCACAGGTAAGACAGCAACATTTACTATTGGAGCTTTACAACGAGTAAATATTGCTGAACCAACAACTCAAGTTCTTATTTTATCTCCTACTAGAGAATTATCTACTCAAACTGCAAAAGTTGTTTCTAGTTTAGGTAGCTTTATGAATGGATTAAAAATTCAAACTCTTTTTGGCGGAGCTGCAATTGAAGAAGGTAGTAGTTTCTCAAGTAGAAATGTTCCACATATTATTTGTGGTTGCACTGGACGTGTTCATGATATGATGCGTAGAGGAAATATTAGTACTAAGGGCATTAAATTAGTTATTCTTGATGAAGCTGATGAAATGTTGTCATCCGGATTTAAAGAACAAGTTTATAATATTTTTCAGTTTTTAAATTCTGATGTACAAGTGTGCTTATTTAGTGCAACTTTACCTGATAGCATTAACCCTATCATCGAAAAAATTATGCGCAATCCTATTAAAATCTGCGTTAAACGTGAACAGCTTACATTAGAAGGAATTAGTCAATATTATATTGCGGTTAATGACGACAGAGAAAAGTATACCACTCTCAAGAGCATTTTCTCGTTTATTACTTTATCTCATACAATTATCTATTGTAACAGCATTAAACGTGTCCAAGATTTATATGAAGCAATGTGTGAAGACGGTTTTCCTGTTTGTCGCATTCATAGTAATATGGATAAATCTAACCGTGATAGAGCATTTAATGATTTCAGAAATGGAACTTCAAGAGTTATGATTTCATCTAATGTTACTGCACGTGGTATCGATATTCAACAAGTCAGCGTTGTTATTAATTTTGATTTATCAAAGGATGTTCATACATATTTGCACAGAATCGGACGTTCTGGAAGATGGGGTAGAAAAGGTGTTGGTATAAATTTTATTACCAGACGTGATATTGTTCAAGTTAAGAAAATTGAAGAACATTATTCTACTCAAATCCAAGAATTACCAGGAGAGTTAAGTTTTTTAAGTAAAATTTAATAAAACAACTATTCGTAAAAATAATTCATTATATTTCTTATTAAAAATATAATGAGTTCAGAAACAAAAATTAACGAAATTAATGACTATTTTAAAATTCCTATTTTTTATAATGAAAGCAAAGTTGAATTGAATAAAAATATTATCAAAGATTTAGAACTAGTAGAAACTGTTGATGCATCTTGTAATCCAATATATAACTTTTGTTTTGATAACGATAATGATGTTTCTAAAAAACTTAATCAACAATTATGCAAATTTTACACAACCGATGTTCAATTCTTGAAAGATAATCAAATACTTTTAAAGGAATATAAACCATTAGGAGTAAAATATACAGATTATTCCAGTAATTATAAAAATATAGTTGACATTTGGAATGAACTAAAAATTGATGCAGGATTTAAAGAACGATATTATTTTGTCGAATGGGAAATGCTTGAATTTTTAAATAGATCAGAATGGTTTCTTCAATTTATGAGTATCTATAATTTATTGTCACCTGTAATCTCTCTACTTGTACCTATTATAATTCTCATTATACCATTTTATATTATTAAGATGAAAGGTTTGCAAATTACAATAAGTGAATATATTGAGGTTTTAAAAATAGTTGCAAGCCAAAATGCAATTGGTAAATTATTTGTTGTCAACTTTGGAGAGATTAATTCTCAAGAAAAATTTTATATATTTATTTCAGCTGCATTTTATATATTTTCGATTTACCAAAATTTTATGGTTTGTGTAAGATTTAATAACAACATGAAAACTATTCATAATCATTTTAACGAAATTAGAATTTATATTAATCATACCATTAATTCAATGGAAAATTATCTTGAATATTCATCACAGCTTATAACTCATAAAGAATTTAATTCTGCTGTTAGAGAGAAACTAGATACATTAAAAGTTATGCATAAAAAAATCGAGATGATAACTGATTATAATATGTTTAATTTCAGTAAGATTAAGGAGATTGGTTATGTATTCAAATGCTTTTATGAATTACATACCGATAAAATATATGACGATACAATCATGTATTCTTTAGGATTCAATGGCTATATGGACTGTTTAAAGGGTTTACAACAAAATATTCTAGAGAGAAAAATAAATTTTGCTTTATTTATCGACGAGTCAAAAAAGACCATTTTAGAGAACAGTTATTATGCTACATTAAAAAATTCTAATCCAATTAAGAACACTATAAAATTAAAGAAAAATATGATTATAACAGGACCAAACGCATCTGGAAAAACAACTATCTTAAAGTCAACATTAATTAATATTTTATTCTCTCAACAATTCGGTTGCGGATTTTATGATTCAGCAAAGCTTAAACCATTTAATCACATTCACTGCTATCTAAATATTCCTGACACATCTGGTCGTGATAGTTTATTCCAAGCTGAAGCCAGAAGATGTAAGGAAATATTAGATGCTATTAGCGTGTCGCCAAAAGAAACTCACTTATGTGCATTCGATGAATTATATTCAGGGACAAATCCTGAAGAAGCTGAGCAAAGTGCTACATCATTTATGAAGTATATAACTAAATATAAAAATGTTTCGTGCTTACTAACAACTCATTTTATTAAAGTGTGTAAACGTCTAGAAAAATTAAAGTCAATTATTAACTGTAAAATGCTAACAGAAAAAGATAATAATGAGTTAATATATAAATATACTCTAGCTGAAGGCATTTCAGATATTAAAGGCGGATTAATAGTATTAAAACAAATGAACTATCCAAAAGAAATTATTGATTCTGTTTAATTTAAAATATAAACTAATTCGTTAGTTAATAAATTAATTTATATAAGCTTTTTGTAATAATATGGCATCCTTAGCAGATTTATTTAATCCAACTTTTTTAATGTTTTTAGGAATATTAGTGCTTGTTGTAGCACTTCTTGTTGTTTATTTTGAAAGTAAAATGAGAGAACAAAATCACAAAATTGCTTCTATGTTAAGCTTGGTCTCAACATTAGCAGAGGATATGAATGGGGTTAAAATGGGACTAAATCATTTAGCTATAAGTGGAGGTTCTCAACAATCATCAGTTTCCCTTAGAGAGCATTTAGGAAAATCTGATACAAACAATTTAATTGAAGTTTCAGACGATGAACAATCTGACGAAAGTTCTGAAGATGAATTAGAAGATGAATTAGAAGATGAATTAGAAGATGAATTAGATGATGCAACTGATGGCGAAGAAATTAGCGAAGACTCTGATAATGACGATGACGTTAAAATCATTAAATTACACGTATTAAATGAAGTGGTTGATGATGATAATTCATATGAAGAAGCTAATAATTTTGAATTTGACCCTATTGAAGATTTAGATGGATTTGAAGCATTAGATGAATTACCTGAAATGGCAGACGATTATGTTGAACAAGTTTTAGATCTTAAATATGAAAATTTAGAAGAAAAAGAGAATGAATTAAAATCTTCTGAAATGCCTTCTGTAAGTGATTTAAAAACTATTTCAATTAATTTAAGCGATGAACATCATTTAACAGATGAAACAATTGATTATAAGAAATTACAAAATTACAATTACCAAAGCTTAGAAGCATTGTTGTTGAAAAAGGATTAACATCAAATTCAGAGGCATCGAAATTAAAGAAACCAGAAATACTTAAATTGCTTGGTGTAGAATAATTTTTTAATAATTATATGATATGTGTATTTAAAGATATATAGATATTATATTTAAAAATGAACATAGATTTTTTTGAAAAACTAGAAAACCCATTTATTATTGATATAACAGATAAAAAAAAATATAGTTTTGAAGATTATGTAAATGTTCAAAAACAATTGGAAGAAAAAAATATTGATAAGTTTTTGGAAAATTTATACCCAAAAGAAAAAATGCGAACTACTTTTGAAGAAATGAAAAGAAGAACAACCCGTGGTATATGTCAAAAAATTATAGATATTTCAAATAATAATATTCCTGAAAAACAATTATTTAAAATAGGTAATGGTGGTAATGGAAAAAATTGTTTTGTATGTTGTACTTCTTTATTTAATGATCGTTACACCGCTTCATTGTCAATAAAAGAATCATTAGAAAATGTTGGTTTTAATGGATATTTTCTTTTATTAAACGGAGGATTTCCTAACCCAACAGGAATTGAAATGAAATATTTAGGCGTTCCTTATAGTTTTAAAATCTTTATGATGTTAGAAGCTAAAAATTTGGGTTTTGAAAGAGTTATATGGTTAGACGCGGCTTGTTATGCTGTTAATAATCCAGAACAATTATTTGATATAGTTGCTGAAGATGATGTGATTTTTAGAGCTTTTCCTCCAAATTGTTTTAATCCTGATACATGTGTTAATATAATCTTTCCAAAAACGGTTGAACTATTATCAAATTTAGTTAAAAGAGATATACGAGATGATATCAATGTTAATAGTATTGTTTTTGGTTTAAATTTTAGATCATCAAAAATAGATAATTTTATTAATGAATATTATGAAATGGTAAAACTTGGATTACCATTTTTAAGTAGTTTTCCTGAAGAAATTGTATTTACAAGTATTTTTAATAAACCTGAATATAAATATGTTTTTAAAAATAGAAATGAAATATTAAAACTTTATATACATGAAACATATTTAGATAAAGAACAAGCGAAAAATTATGGTTATTATTTTCTTCAAAGAGCTTATTAAATTAGTTTATTTTATAATATAATATTTAGTAATTGTAATTTTATAATAGACATTTTTATATAATTATACTATATAAATGTCTTGGTCAAACTGTTATAGTGGTTCTAATAATATAGATTTTAATTTTCCACCAATACTATCAGATGGAAGACTGTACTGTTCTTGGCAACCTGACGCTGTTGTAAACGAGCGAATTCAAAAACAAGAAGGTATTCGTTCTAATTGGCAATATCGTCAATTTCTACAAAATAACGGCGCACAAATTATGAATTATAATACTCAAGAAGCCTGTTATACACTTGGATTAGACCCACATGTTAGTAGTGGTAGTACACCATCTGATAATGTTCCATATACATTTAAAGGAACATTTGATACTGGTAAACCAGGTTTTGGTTATTGCAATTCTGACCTTAAAAATCCATATATATCGAGAGAACAATTAAACGCTAGATTGATTGCACCTTCTATCAATCCTGCAGATTTTAATAAATAAAATAATAAGTAAAACAATATAATAATAAGTTTTTATAATTTATTATTATAATGAAAATTCTCTCGATTGATGTTGGCATAAAAAATTTGGCTTTTTGTCTTTTTGAAAAATCTCCAACTGCTGAGCATTTTAAGGTGTCAAATTGGGATGTAGTAAATTTAACCGAAGAAGAAACATTAAAATGCGGTTTTGTTGAAAAAAATGAGCTTTGTAATAAACCAGCCAAATTTAAGAAAGACGATAAATGCTATTGTGCCAAACATTCTAAAAAACAACAATATCAAATTCCATCAGCCGACCAAAAACCATCTGTTATTAATAAACAAAAAATAGCAAAGTTATACGAAATAGCCGACACACATAATATTAAATATGACCCAAAGATTAAAAAAACAGATTTAGCAAATTTGATTAATGAAGATATTCAAAAAACATACTTTGACACAATTGAAAGCAAAAAAGCAAGTGAAGTTGATTTATTTAATATCGGTATTAATATTAAAAACAAATTCAATGATACATTTAAAGACGAGGGAAAAATCGATTATGTTATTATAGAAAATCAAATCGGACCATTAGCAATTAGAATGAAAACTATTCAAGGAATGATTGTACAATATTTTATCATGTCTAATTTAAATGTAGAACATATTGAATTTATATCAGCTTCAAATAAATTAAAAGATTGTGACACGAAAGATAAAGAAAAATATAGCGACCGAAAAAAACTTGGTATTGCAAAATGTTTAGGAGTTTTAACATTAGATTTTAGATTTAATGAACATATTGGCTATTTTAATGCTCACAAAAAGAAAGACGATTTATCAGATTCGTTTTTACAAGGTTTGTGGTTTATAAACAATAAAAAACTTTAGAAATTATAATTAATTTAAAATATATTAATTGTAATTCGTATTACTTAAAATTAAATGTTCTATTTAATCAATAAATATGGCTGATTTTATGGATATTACTGAACTCGATTTAAATGATGGAGATTTTGGACGTTCTTCTTCTAATTTTGGAGGTGGTTTAGAGCTTTTAATGAATGATAAAGTGAGAGAAAGTTCTAGACCAACTAGTGACATTGATTTAGAAGATTTAAATAAACTCGAAAATGAGCTGAATGATTTGGTTGATGATATTCCTTCTAGTGGTTTTGCGCCTAAATCAGATTTATTTGATAAACCATCAGTTTCATTTAGTGACGGACCAGGTATTCGTTTAAATATGTTTGAAGAAGATTTAGGTAAGGCTACTTCTAACACTGAAAATGATGGCAAAACTTGGGATGGATATGGTAAATTTAATAACATTCCTTTAAATCCTGATAAGACTGTTCCAATGGAACCAAAATTATCCAAAGACGAAATGCTTAGAGAGAAATTTAAATACTTAAGAAAGTTAGAAGGTCTCGAGAAGAAAGGTGTTGAATTATCAAAGAAATATTCTATGGATTCTTCCCTCCAAGAAATGATGGGAGAATACGAAACAATTATGGAAGAAAAAACAAAACAAAATTCCGTTAAATTTCAAGGCAATATGCTCATGGCTATTATTAATGGTATTGAATTTTTAAATAATAAATTCGACCCTTTTGACGTTAAATTAGATGGATGGTCTGAGCAAGTTCAAGAAAACATTACTGATTATGATGACATTTTCGGTGAATTACATGAAAAATATAAGAGCAAGGTATCAATGGCCCCAGAATTGAAGCTATTATTTCAACTCGGAGGTAGTGCAATGATGGTTCATATGACAAATACTATGTTTAAATCAGCAATGCCAGGTATGGATGACATATTGCGTCAAAATCCAGATTTAATGCGTTCATTCCAAAATGCAGCAGTTAATTCTATGACTCAAACCAATCCAGGTTTTGGAGGATTTATGTCTAATTTAATGAATCCAGAAGTGCCTAGGGGAATGGGTCCACCACCTCCTTTAGCTACTCAAGGACCTAACGCAGTTCCTCCACCAATGGGAAGACCTGGTAATAATAATTTTGCTAGACCAGATTTAAATATGAGTAAGAGTAATTTCGAAGATGGAATCAATCTTAGAGAGAATTTTGATAGACCTGATATTCAAGATAGAAGTAGTAGAAGACAATCTGCTCCTCGTCCAGAAATGAAGGGACCAAGTGATATTACTGATATTCTCTCTGGATTAAAAACTAAAACAATTAACATTCAACAACCAACGCAAAATGCAAATGATAATAGCACTATAAGCATTAATGATTTAAAAGATTTACAAAGTGACGTAAATATGCCAAAAAGAAGTGGACGCAGAAAAAAATCTGCAAGCAATACCGTTAGCTTAGATATCTAATTTATTTATATTTTATTAATTTGTAAAATGTAAATTTATCAATACTTGTTAAATCATCTACCCATCGAAATTTTACCACCCCAATACATATTTCTTAGCTTCCAATCCAATATATATCTGTCAAATAATTCTGGAACCCATTTACACATAGGAATCATTGTATGTCTTACGTCTAATTTATGTAATTCGGTTTTATTATTCCATCCAATATCAGCATTTTTAAATGAATTATAACGATAACAATCAAAACCTTTAATAGGTCCATAAGTAGTTGGTGGTTTAAAATTTGTATCTTCATAACATAAATAGACTCTATCATACCAATTAAGACCTCTTTCATCTTGAATTTCACTCATAACTTCTAATTCAATAGCAGTAATATTATGTTCAGTCATTTTATCACAAGTAATATCTGCAGTATTCATTGTTGTATAAATTAGATTGGTTATATTTAAGTTATTTCAATTTTATTTTTTACATCAAATAGTTTATTATTTTACACCATTTATTATTAGCATCAAATAAATATGAATTATTACTTTTAATTTCATAATATTTGTCGAATCCGTCAATCTCTCTATTAAAAAATCTTATATTAACCTTGGTCAAATTATCAGACATATCATACATAATAAAATATCCTTTATAATCTACATCAGTAAGTCGTAATAAAACTTTATAGGAACCGACTTTAATAGGTCGAGGTATATTATAAATCAAATTGTATCTATTATCACTTTTATTCAGTCTATTTATGTAGCTGCCATGTCTATACACTAATACATTAGTATAATTAATAATAATATGTATTAATTCATCTGGTAAGTATTTAAATTTTTCTATTAATTCGTTCGACATACTATATTACTTCTAAATTTTTAAAGTTCCTTTTCAGCTTATTTATAAATGCCATAAAGGGCGTTTTATCTTGATAATATAATAGCGAATCGTGTATAAGCTTTATATTACCAAATAAGTTTTGACTGTTTAAATGAAGCCAAATAACAAAAATTACAAATAAGAAAATCGTGAACCCTATGTCTTTCATTTGAATAGGTTCAAACCTCAAATAATATAATGGCACTATTTTAATGAGAGTATTTATAACTATAAAATAGATAATTGTGCGGCGACTTGTACCATACACTAACATTAAAAATAACATAACTATATTGTCAATCAATCCTAATATAAGAGGAAATTTTGGAGAATATGTTGTTATTTTAAACGCATATAAAATATACCAAACATATATCCAATATGAGAATACTAAATCAGCTCTTAATGCAGCCATATATATATATATATATATATTTACGCACATAATAAAAAACAACAACCAAATAAACAATTACATATATTACTGCAAAAAAACGGATCTGCAGCTACAGGATCATTCAATAATTTTTTTGTCTGTTTATCTTCTTTTTCATCCATATTACAATATATTTCTTCATGTTTAAAATTTATATCACTTTCCATTATTATATTAATTAATTATTTTAATGCGTTTAAAACGGCTTAAAATCGTGTATAGAGTGTATATATTAAAATGGATATACACGATTCCGAAAATAATTTAGGAGAAATTAATAATTCATCTGAAAATATCGAAGTTAATCAAAATAATACTGACGATAATTTAGGCGAAATGAACCCTTATGCTGATAATAATGATGGTATACACGCACCAGAAACTGACGATAATATAGTCATGAAAATTGAAGAGCCAGAACAACTTAAAAATTATTTTGAAGATAAATTTTTTAAAGCAACAATACTAAGAAATATTATGATAAATAATAACAAAAAATTACAAGCTAAACAAATGATCTATAATAGAAGAAATGATATTATGCGCAGTGTTGCAAAAGAACGATTTGTGAAAACTCCCAGTGTTAAACAAATGATTAAAGCAGTATTACCTAATAATGCTGGTGTAAACAACCTTCCTAAACATCGTCTTAGTGTATTAAGAGGCAAAAACTCTATTAAACCTAACAAAAATGGTAATTTAATAACTAAACATTCACTAGGTAATTTTGTGAGAACTGAACATCCAGTGCCGTCTGGACAAATACCGCTTCAAGAAGCTCATATTTTTGTTGATAATTATCAAGTCAGAAGTGACCCACCAAATCCTAATATGCTGGTTTCTCCTTGGGTATCTTCTACAATTACACCTGATTTTATAAGATATCAAAATATACCACAACCAACTATTGAAAAACCTAAGGAAGTTAATTTGGCCGAAATTGTAACAGCAGCATTACAAGATGTTTTAACTGGAAAGTTAACAACTGTCGAAAATATCATCGGAAAATTGCGCGTCGATTTTGAAGAGAAAAGTGTATTTACTAATTCAAAGAAAAGAAATGTTATCTTACTTAATTTTGAAGATGATACTATGAGACCTGTTTTGAAAATTGAGGATAAATATATGAATATAATTGAACAATGGTACAATGATTGCGATTTATTAATTGATATTGAAGAAACTAATGTGTCAATTCCTGAAGTAATTACTCTTCAAGATGTAAGTGGTGTTTTATTTCAAGATATTAATTATAAATTTAAGGACGAATATTTAAATAGTTACATGCCTCTTATTATAAATAATATTATTTCAGAGAGAAGTGCAAAATGTCTAGAAAAGAAATATTTTAAAAAACCAGTTGAAAACAAAAATTTATCTATAAAAAATCCCTCACCCGATATCTATTATTTTGAACCATTAAATCAATCAAAGACACAACAAAATCAGCCAAAGACATCACATATTATGGCGGATAATGTTCTCTCTGATATGGGTATCGTTATTCCTGAAAATATATTACCCGAGACACTTAAAACAAATTCTGCACCGAACACGTGTTCAAGTCTTACTCCTTGGAATTTACCTGATGTTGGAAAGCGAATTGATCCTGAAATCTTGCTTAAAAAACATATTTTAGCTGATATCAGAAAATCTGAAGTTATAAATAATGATATCTGTTCATTTAATGAGATTAAATCGTCGTTTACCACTGATAATGTAGAAAATGACATTGCGAGTTATAATTTGGAATATAATGTTTTATATCCCAATTTTGGTGAAAACTGTGTAATTTTAGATGACATAGAATGTGATGTTCAATCTAAAGAATCAAAACTTTCATCTATCTATGTTTTAATGAATGATAAGTTTTTACAAACAATTACTATTTTAGATCCTAATGCAGATATAATACATATTATTAAAAATCACCCAGAATTTGGATTTATTAAATTATTTGGAATTGAAACAAATAATAAAGATATTATTAGCTTTGTTGAAAGAGAGTTTAATAATGTTCATTTTAACGATGTTGAAGAAATAAATAAGAAGCTCTTAGTTACATCACAATATATCGATTTTTCGAATAAACATAATGACGCTAATAACATGGCTTCAAGTGAAGAAAATCAAGTGAAGAAATTCTTAAATTATAAATATACAATTGATAATGATCTTAATCACAAGATGAAAGCATCTACATTATATGATTTAATTATTAATTCTAAGGTTGTTAAGATTGATAATGATAAGGTGTCTGGATTTAGAACTAGATTATCAAAATATCTTAAAGATATTGGTTTGCAGAAAAAACGTTATAATGATGGATTTTACTATTATGGTATTGTTGAAAAAGAAAAAGCTGCATTTACAATGGGTTCAGGATATACAAGAGAAAATAAACTACAAATTTCTTTAGAAGAAATTGAAAAAAGAAGATATCAAGAATTGAGTGAATTTACATTTGAATTACCATCAGAATTTGGAGCACCTTCTGATTTAGGAATTTCACATATTGATATTAAAAACTTTACAAAAAAAGCTGCTATTAATACTTCAAAATAAATATGTAATTAATTATTATTTAGGTTAATTCACTATAAATAATAATACCAGAAATAATTAATGAAGTCTAGGAACGAAAAACCGAATTTTTCAATGACATCTTGTGCTAAAACGGGCATTAAAATTAAAAATACCGGAAATGATTACAAACATGATCCATTTGCAGGAATTGATCCTTTTAAAAATCAAGTCAAAGAAACTGATATTATTAATGTTAATTATAATAAAAATCAATACGAATCCCTTGATTTAAATATTGAAAATTATTCGAGAGAAGAATTGTACAAATTATTTGGATTCAAAACTTCTATCATTTTAACTGAGGAGTCTATGAAAGAAGCTAAAAAGATTGTGTTAAAGACTCACCCAGATAAATCGCGTTTAGATAATAAATATTTCGTATTTTTCGGAAAAGCATTTCAGAAACTTAAGGACATTTATGAGTTCCAAAATAAGACCAATAAAAAAACCGCAGATAATAATGAATATTTTGACTCCCAAAATGGTCAAGTTTTAGATAAAATGTTTGACATGAAAAAAGACCTTAAAGATTCAAATAATTTTAATAAATGGTTTAATGAACAATTTGAAAAACATAGACTAGAAGATCCGGTTGAACATGGTTACGGTAATTGGTTAAAATCTGATGAAGACATTATTTTTACTCCGCAAAATATAAACAAAGATTCAATGGCGAGAGAAATGGAAAAAAGAAAGAAAGAAATTCAAGCATTGACACCATATAAAGGTGTAGGAGATGCATTTTTATCATCTTCTGCTGGAGGTTCATCTTTAATGGAATATAACAGCAATTTTTCGTCAGGTTCTTTATTTAGTAGTGGAGGTGGAATGGGTTATACTGACTTAAGACAAGCTTATGCTGAATCAGTTATTCCAGTTACAGAAGATGATTTTAATAAGGTTCAAAAGTTTAAATCAATGGATGAGTATAAAAGACATCGAGAGACGGTTGATACCACACCTCTAAGTAAGGAAGATGCTCTTCGTCAATTATATCAACAAGATAAACAGAAAAATGAAGAATCAGCAGCACTAGCATTTTATTATGCTCAGCAATCAGAAAAGGCTAAGAAAAATAATGACACCTTTTGGTCTGGACTTAAGCAACTAACAAATTGGTAGTTAATTCATCTTCTTTCACTTCTTCTTTAACTTCATCTTCATCTGGTTTATAGTCATCTAACGCATCTAACCATGATTGCATATAATATGATGTTATTGTTTCATCTTCTTTAACATCAGGGTCCTCAAATAATTCTGTTATTTTCTTATAACATTCTTTATAGGTAATCTCATTTGAGCCTAGTTTAGTAATTAGCTTACTTATTTCCATTTGCAATTGCTCTTTTATTGATATACCCACAGTAATTCCATCTACAAATCCAATCAATGAATTAACAAGACGATTAAATCGACCTGTAAAACAAACCCCAACGGATGAAGATAATTCAATTTTAACATTAGTAATAAAATCTTGTTTTTACGGATGATTTTTAATTACACCGACCGAAAAGAAAAATGAGACAAAAATGTATTAAAAAATAAATTCATAACTTGTGAAAATCTCATTTTTCTTTTCGGTCGGTGTAATTTTAAGTTAATTTCAAATAATATAAAAGAAATATTATATTATTTAATATGCCGGAAGGACCTGAAATTTGGATTTTAAGTGAAGCTATTAATAAATTTTATCATTCAGAAAAAACCAAAGCATATGGGAAACATTTATTTATATTTAAAAATGAGAAGGAAGGAGAGAATTGGTCATTTGGACTAACTGGAAAGGTTTGTCTTTTGGACAATAATGAGCTCATAAAATTACACGCCGGATGGATATACGGAGACCAGTTATCGTTTGACACTTACGAGTCGGAAACCCAAAAACTCGGCACAAATTGGCTAACAAGTTCGGAAGCAGATTTACGCAAAGAAATCGACAGCTGGATTAAATCTAAGAAAAAACTAGCTGGTTTGTTATTAGACCAAACCAAAATTTCCGGCATTGGTGTTGCATGGGGTTCGGAAATTCTATTTAAGGCTGGATTAAGACCTGATATGAGAGCATGCGACCAAACTTTAAATAAATTAGCTGATTCTATGATTGAAATTAGAGAGAATATTAAAAAGAAATATAGTGAACAAATTAATAATTCGACATGTAGAGAATTTGTCAATAATTGGTTTGAAAATTTATATGAAATTAGAGAAATGGATATTTATAAAAAGGGTTCTAAGGTAGAAGTATTAGGTAGAAGCTGGTGGGTTTAAACTTTGTCCTTCTAAATAAGGATTATTTCGTGTATATACTACTGGTTCTGGTTCTTCAATTGGTTCTGGTTCTTCAATTGATTCTGGTTCTTCATTCGGTCTATCTCCATTTATGTAAATACTAAAATTCCACCAATTTACTCTACATATTGGACATGTTTTTCGATGAGGTCTTTGTCTAAACCATTGATTTATTGAATCTTCATTAAAATTATTATGACACTGCCCGCAACTCATATAACGTGTGTTTGTTGAAATATCTTCATATGTTATACAACACGATAATTTATCAATATCTGTAATAGGTTTATATATAATGTTATTATTTATAATTGGTGTTTGTATTGGCGTTTCTATTGGCGTTTGTAAAGAGATATTTTGCCTAACTTCATTATACGCTTCATAATTATGATGCATATCATAAGTTGTAAACGCTGATCCTCCCATACCTCCATTATATCGTAATATATTCGACCCTAATCCATAAATACATATTTTAGATTGTAAATAGTCTAGTTTTATTTTTAATATTACTGAGTCTATTCTACTTAAATTTAATGATCCTTCAAATCCTCCTCTTGTTCTATCTATATAGGATTTATCATAATTTAGAGGAAAATATAATAAATGATGATTTATTTTAATACATTTTGTTCTAATTAAAAATCTATTATAATAAGTTCGTTGCATTCCATTTAATTGTAATTGAATTTCATTTATTTCGTCGACATTAGTACATTCAATAAAAAATCCTTTATGTATACCATTGAATGGCATTCTATATCTAATCTCATTTATCTGCTGAAAACAATTTATTTCAGTTGATGCTAATTGCTGAATAATATGTTCATGACTATTAACACGCATATTATCTCTTATATTTGGATCATAGTAAATTCCTTTTGATATCAATTTACATGACATAAAATTATTTAATGTATCGGTTAATGTAATTCTAACATCATGGTAGTCTAAACATACTAGTTTAATATCATCGCAAAACATTTGAAAAGGTATAAAAATATAAAATTTATTATCACATATTTCATAATCTTTTAAATGCATCATAAACCTTAAAGGAATATTTAATAATAATTGTCCACCTATTTCCATTGTAAAACAAACTTTATGACAAATATCTTTAAAAGTATTTCTATCAATATTCGTGTTTAATTCAATTTCTAGATATTCTGGACACTTAGTGTCATGACTTCTAGACATTCTTAAAAACATACTTAAACCACTACGTTGAAAATCTTCTGTACAATAATCTACAGATAGAGTTGTTGGAGTATTCATACTATTATTTTGATGTCCATGTGCTACTAAATGTAATAACGCCGCCATTGTTAAAACTATACTTAAAATACGTTTATGTTATTTTAATAATGTATTTACTTTTAAAGTAGATATATATAATATGAACCAAAAATTAGAAAATGGATTATTTATATTTAGACGTGATTTAAGAATTATAGACAATAATGGATTAAATTTTCTCTCGGAATTATGTAATAATATTTATACAATTTTTATATTTACTCCTGAACAAGTTGGGTCTGGAAATAAATATAAATCAGATAACGCAGTCCAATTTATGATTGAATCGTTAGAAGATTTGTCTTCAGAAATCAGAAAGCAAGGTGGTCATCTTCATACATTTTATGGTAAGAATAATAAAGTTATAGCTGATTGTATTAAGGCGTGGGATATTAATGTTGTTGCGTTTAATTTAGATATTACACCATATGCTCGAGTGAGGGATGACGAAATTGTCAAAATGTGTCAGCGCATGAAGATTTTTGTAACTTATGACCATGATTATTATTTGCATCCACCAGGGTCAATTAAGAGTGGAACTGGTGAGCCATATCAAAAATTTACACCTTATTACCAAACTGCTTCTAAAATTAAAGTGCAAAGTCCGGCAGGCAAAAGACGACTTGAGAAATAATATAAATTAATTAGGGGTGCGGTTTTAAATCTTCAAGGGTGTAAATAATATAAAAGATTTATAATATTATTTAATATGCCAGAAGGACCTGAAATTTGGATTTTAAGTGAAGCTATTAATAAGTATTATCATTATGAAAAAACAAGAGCATATGGTAAACATTTATTTATCTTTAAAAATGAGAAGGAAGGTGAAAATTGGTCATTTGGACTAACAGGAAAAGTTTGTCTTCTAGATAATAATGACCTCATAAAATTACATACCGGTTGGATATGCGGAGACCAAATATCGTTTGCAGATTATACAGCAGAAACCCAAAAACTCGGCACAAATTGGTTAACAAGTTCGGAAGAAGATTTACGCAAAGAAGTCGACAGCTGGATTAAGTCTAAGAAAAAACTTGCTGGTTTGTTATTAGACCAAACTAAAATTTCCGGTATTGGAGTTGCATGGGGTTCTGAAATTTTATTTAAAGCTGGATTAAGACCTGACATGAGAGCATGTGACCAAGTTCTTAACAAATTAGCAGATTCTATGATTGAAATTAGAGAGAAAATTAAAAAAGATTATAGTGAAGAAATTGATGAATCTACATGTAAGGAATTTATTAATGAATGGTTTTCTAATTTATATGAAATTAGAGATATGAATATTTATAAAAAAGGCTCAAAAATTGAAGTATTAGGTAGAAGCTGGTGGGTATAAAATTAAATAACTTGATGTTTTAGATATGATTTTATTATATTTTTATAAAACAATATAAATAATACAAATATAATAAAATATAAATGGATAAGATAAAGAATAAGTATGATTTAGTTTGTGGAGGTCATAATTCAGTTGACATATTTGAACACTTACCAACTTTATACAAGTATGCTATGGAATGTGATAGTGTTTTTGAAACTGGTGTCAGAGGCTGTATATCGTCTTGGGCATTTTTGTATGGTTTGCTTAATAACAAAAATGGCGTTTATAAAAGATTGTTTTTAAATGATATAGATGAATGTAATATCTATGAATTATTGTATTTAGCAAATGGAGTTGATAATATTTCTGTAAAATACAAATGGAAAAATAATCTATTATTAGATTTAAATGAAAATTATGATATTACCTTTATTGATACATGGCATGTATATGGTCAACTAAAAAGAGAATTAGCAAAGTTCTCAAAAATTACAAATAAATATATTATTATGCATGATACAACTGTTGATGAAATATACGGAGAGACTATTAGACAAGGATGGAATGCCGAAAAACAAAGTCAAGAAAGTGGATTTCCTGTAGAAGAAATTAAAAAAGGTTTGTGGCCCGCTGTAGAAGAATTTCTACTTCATAATCCAGAATGGTATTTAAAAGAACGTTTTACAAATAATAATGGATTAACTATATTAGCTAGAAAAGAACATAATTGTAAATATTATTCACAATGTCAAGAAGACATTTATTTAAAATGATTTAGTAAATAAAATATATAAACCTAACGAAATTATATTAATTTGTGGCGAAGATTGTCATTATTGTGATTATAATTATTGGACATCAAAGGGACACAATATTTTTGTTAGAGAATTAGAATAGATTAAAAGAATACAAATTAGGTAGTAATTGTATAATTTAATATATATATATACTTTTAAAGTAGATATATATAATATGAACCAAAAACTAGAAAATGGATTATTTATATTTAGACGAGATTTACGAATTGTAGATAATAATGGATTAAATTTTCTCTCGGAATTATGTAATAATATATACACCATATTTATTTTTACACCTGAACAAGTTGGTTCTGGGAACAAATATAAATCGAATAATGCAGTCCAGTTTATGGTCGAATCATTGGAAGATTTAGTATCTGAGATTAGTAAGGAAGGAGGCAAACTTCATACATTTTATGGTCACACTGAAAAGGTTATTGCCGATTGTATTAAGGCGTGGGACATCAATGTTGTTGCCTTTAACTTAGATATTACTCCTTATGCGAGGATGCGAGACGATAAAATTGTGAAAATGTGCCAGCAAATGAAAGTGTTTGTAACATATGACCATGATTATTATTTGTGCGAACCCGGTTCAGTCCTAAATGGGTCAGGTGAACCATATCTTAAGTTTACACCTTATTATGAAAAAGCTAGAAAGTTGAAGGTTGAAAAGCCTATTACAAAAAAACTACATTTGAAATCTTCGGATGCTCACATAACCAATAAAATCACTTTGGAACAAGCTATGAAAAAATTTGTCGGAAAAGAAAATCCAGACATTTTAGTAAAGGGTGGTAGAGCAGAAGCATTGAAACAAATGCGAGTCGCCGCCAAAAATATCAAACATTATTCTCAATCTAGAGATGAATTATCGAAACCTACTTCACATCTGTCTGCCTACATCAAATTTGGCTGTATTAGCATAAGAGAAGTGTATTATATGTTTAAGTCTAACCACTCCTTTATTCGTCAGCTATATTGGAGAGAATTCTATAGCCAAGTGCTATATAATCATCCACATGTATTAGGTCATAGTTTGAATAAAAAATATGACAAAATTCGATGGCATCACAATGAACGATTGTTTGATGCGTGGAGCAAAGGTGTAACTGGAATACCCATTGTTGATGCAAGCCAGCGTCAGCTTTTGCAGTCAGGCTGGACCCACAATCGCGGAAGAATGATTTCTTCCAGTATATTGATCAAAATTTTATTGATAGATTGGCGTGAAGGTGAACGCTTTTATGCTCAGCATTTGGTAGATTATGATGTAGCAAGCAACAATGGGGGCTGGCAATTTTCAAGTGGCGGAGGTAGCGATGCCCAGCCATATTTTAGATACTTCAACCCATATACGCAGTCAAAAGAACACGACCCAAAGTGTGAATATATCAAGAGGTGGATACCTGAACTTCAAAATATAGAACCAAATGATATCCATAATTGGGATACAGCATGGGAAAAGCATAAAGGTTGTGATTATCCAAAACCCATTGTAGATTATAAAGAGCAGAGAGAAAAGTCAATAGAACTTTACAAAAAAGGATTATACTAAAATAATATAAAATTAATATTATATACAATTATAATATGGATATTAATGCAGTTTTGGAAGAAAACAAAATTTTAAAACAACGTGTAAGCGAATTAGAAGAAAAGCTTAAAAAATATACTAACCCCCTAGCTCATCAAGCATTTTATGAAAAAAATAAAGAAAAAATTATTAAGAACATAATGAGTTCATCTTTGTCCGTAATTTGCTTGGCTAATTCTTTTACAATGTCATCGTTGTTGTAACTACATTTTTTAGAATGTTTCCATAATCCAGACGATGAATGAAAATGTTTGTTGCATTTGTCACATGAATAAGTGGATGAGCATTTTTCTGGCATAATAGCATTTCCTGGCATTTCCTTTTTATTTCCATCCTGACTGGACAAATGTTTCAGTGACAATAAATGATTATCGAAACTACTTTTCTTGCTAGTTCCATAATCACATTTTTTACAATAAAATCTCGAGCATAATTTGGGCATAGAAGCATTTCCTAAAATTTCCATTGAGAAAATATTTTTAAGTTTTTATAAAAAATTATATAATCACAAAAAAATATTGGTGCATTAATTTGTGACCATAATTTTTCAATATCGTCACATAAAAATTCGGTCAGTAAGGACATTTTTGGCATTCCAATTTTGGACATTTTTTTTGTCCATTTTTGAAAAGTCAAAATACTTTTCAATTTTCGAAAGTCTATCGTCCCCCTTCATATGTAGGGAATAAAAAAACCCAAAATTTTGACAATTTAAAGAATTTTCCTTCATCATGTAGTGCATCCGTCTTTAAATTAAAAATTAATATATTTAATTAAGTTATTTATTTTAAATTTAACTATAATCTATTAATAAATGTCAGAACTTGAAATATTATATTCAAAAGAAGGATTTACATTTGTCAAACATGTTAAAAATAACTATATCTTGAATTTTCAAATGGAAAATAGCAACATAATTTTGGCGAAAATAATTGATTTTAATTTAGTAAAACTTATTTATGATTTAAATAGTGATATTTATGAGAAGGTTAAATTAGAAATGATTAATGAAAATGAAGCTACTGTAAATCTTTTAATGAAACATCTATTTGAAGACCTTGGTTTACCTCAACGTTTTTCTTATCTCTATATGCAAAAATTTATTGGAGAAAATAACATAAAATTTGTTTCGCAATCTATTAAATCAGAACGACCTATTGGTATGCCAGATGATGCTGAATTAATGCCGGTTCAAAACATGACTTGTGATTGCGAGATTCTTACACCACATAAAATAAAGTTTACCTGTAATATATTATTTGAATCGTCAATGATTATTCCTCATGTTGCTGAGAAATTAGTAGGTCTTATTTTGTATAAAATATTTAATAGAGTAAAACAATTTATAGAGAACGTTAGAATGTAAACTATATGGATATAAAAAAAAATATTAAATTCATTCTATTTTTATTAAACGTAGCATTTATCTTCCTAACCGAAACCACTATATATGCTGTATTTCGAGATTTTTCTTTTTATATAGATCGCTTAGCTATGCGTCTTGCATCCATTAATATATTATATGTAAAAATATTCCAAGCATTTGCATTAAATAATAGTCTAATAGACGAGAAAATAAACAATAAACTATTGACATTTACAGACAACGCTCCTTGGAGTTATTCTGATGTTAATTTACATGAATTAGTCAAAATGTGCGACAAATATAATATAGAATTGCCATTTGGATATGAAAAACCAATAAATTCGGGCATGATTTCATTGGTATTTATTGGTTATGAAAAGAACAATCCAAATAAAAAAGTTATTATTAAAATGAAACGAAAAAACATTCAACAGCGTCTAGATGATGCTATCGACAACTTATTATTTACAATGTATATACTTTCATTTATACCATTTGTCAATAAATATCAATTAGTAGAACTTGTCAATAAAAATATAGAAATTATTAGACATCAAACTAATTTCTTAGAAGAAATAGAAAATATGGCTCGAATTAGAGAGAATTGCAAACATCTTAAGTATGTTAAAATTCCTATATCTAATAAACAAGTTACAGAGGAATATCCCGATATAATAGTAATGGAATATATTCAAGGAATGAAAATAAATCAAATTAAAGAAGAAGACTATGAATCGTTTGCTAAATTAGTTGTCAAATTTGGGATTGTTACTTCTATAGTTCATGGTGTCACTCATGGTGACCTACATAGTGGTAATATTTTATTTATAAAGGATAAATCTGATAGTAAATGTCCACATAAATTAGGTGTAATAGATTTTGGCATCATTTATAATATTGGGACACAATATAAAGGAATGTTATTTGATATTATAACACAATTATTTGATAATCCACCGCGTGATTCAGCAGAGAAATTACTTAATTCAGGACTAATAGAACCACCTAATATACTACGACAAATACCAAACTCTGATTACGAAGAAATTTTAAATTTCACAACAAAAATAGTTGAAGATGCCATTTTTAAATCAAAAAGTGCTAATCAAATTCAAATATACAATTTTTTGTTTAAATTAAAAGAATATTTGTCAAAAGAGAGTTTAAGTAAAATAGGTATTAAACTTAGTGATGATTTTGTTAAATCACAATTGGTGTTAGCAATGGCGCATGGCATTACTCTTAAATTATGCAAAGATGATTTTATTCCTCTTATGGACAAAGCAATCAATGAGTTATTTCATACATCATTTCTTTTAGAATAACTTTAGAATATCAACTATATAATATATAATCCTATAGCCAGTAAAAAGACAAATATAAATCCATAATTATATTTTTTATATATAAATGCGTATAAAATACCCACTAATCCACCAAGTAAAACTTGTCCTGGAGTGTGCATATTTAATAAAATGCGCTGCATGCCAGTGAATACAATAGCTAATAAACAAATCCACAAAGGTATCAATTTATAAAAATACAACAACCCAACAAAAACAGTTATCGCTTCAGTGTGACCGGAAGGCATTCCTATGCAACCTAGGCGTGCTGATTTCTCTCGATAACATTTTAATAAAGGTCTTTTAATGAGATCGTAATCAAAATGCTTTTGGAAAAAACGTTTTTCAATGGTATTATGAATGTAATAATGATATAATGTCAACAAAACAATGATAGCAGCAATTTTATAGACCATTTCATTATATAATATAAGTATTTTAAATTTAAGAGCCTTTAAATACTCTATAAAAATATAATATATAAAATACATTTAAACGTATATTATGTATTAAATATACCCTACATAATGCAAGTGACTATTGATAATGTTAATTACAAGTTTATCCCTTCTAGACTATCTTCATTAGATAGTATTAAAAAAAATGAATCTGTCCTGAAAAATGATATATATGAAAAATATAAAGCTACTGCAGAAATAGAAGGCGAACTTATTATTTGCAACGATATAAATCAGATGAAACGCTTTGAAAAGAAAATAGTCAGAGAGACTTACCAAGATTATTTGAAATATATTAAATATAGAGATCCTAAAAAGGACCAATGGATATATAACATTATTGATGGAACTTCCGAACAAGAGTCCATTTTATATAGAGATGAATTATGTATTGTTATTCCTACTTATATGTGGGATGGCAAAAATACCGAAAAAATGCATATCTTATGTTTACCAACTGATGTGTCACTGCGTTCAATTCGTTCATTAACATCTGTACATATACCGTTATTAGAACATATGAAACGTGTTACATTAAACGTTATTAAACAAAAATACGATATTGACGAATATCATGTTAAAATGTTTTTTCATTATGAGCCTTCTACATATCACTTGCATATACATTTTGTAAATGTTGCACATCATGACGCCAGGTCTTCTGTCGAATATTCACATGAGCTTAACAATGTATTATTTAATCTTTCTATTCGTCCTGATTATTACCAACGGGCCATTCTAAATAAACGCAGCTAATAATACTGAATCGAAACTGATACAGATTAAAATGAATAATAATAATTTAATATTAAAATTGAAATAAATTAAATACTAATTAATATAATTATTAATGGAAACTGACATATCAACAATGAATCCAACTTTTATATTTGTAGACGGAAGTTATTACTGCTTTTACCGATATTTTGCTTTATTACAATGGTGGAAAAATGCATACCCTGAAGAACCACTTGAAGACCCCTATTCTAATGAAAAATTTGTCGAAAAATTTAGAAAGACATTTGTTGACAATTTGGAACAAATGCCCAAGAAGCTAAAAATCCACAAAGAACCTGTTAAACCCATATTAATTGTTGGCAAGGACTGCAAACGTGAGGATATTTGGCGCAATGATATCTTTAAGGATTATAAGGCTAATCGTGCTAACATTCCTGAAGACGGATTTATGGGCGGTCCTTTCTTTAAAATGGCTTATGAAGAGCAACTCTTTCAAAAGGGGGGTGCTAAGGCCATTTTAAGTCATCCTCGTCTAGAAGCTGACGATTGTATTGCATTATCTGTTAAATACTTACTTGATAAATATCCATTATGCAAAATTTATATCATCACAAGTGATAGAGATTATTTGCAATTAAACGCGCACAATGTCGACTTATTTACACTTACATATAAAAATTTAGCAGATGGTAAAACTGCGACTGGTAATGCTGAAGATGATTTAAAAATTAAGATTCTTATGGGCGACACAAGCGACAATATTCCATCTGTATTTCCAAAATGCGGTCTAAAAACTGCGCAAAAATGTATTGAAGATGAAGAGTTCTTTAAAAAGAAAATGGCTGATAATCCTGCATATTATGAGCAATATAGATTAAACGAACAATTAGTAAGCTTTGATAAAATACCCACAAATTATGTAGAAGAATTTATAGCTACAATTAAAAAGTAAACTAACTAATAAATAATATAAAAATTTTTTTAATTATTATATTATGAATTCAGCTATATCTATACCCGATGATAATACCAATATTAATATTAGAACATTTATATTGGACCCATTATCTGTAATAGTTAAATTGGCAATTTTAAGTAATAAACCTGTTGGAACTAAATTATTAATACAAAATAATATAATTTATTTTCAAGAACCAGGACCATTTCAATCAATAGCCAGAATGGTATATAAATCTAATAAAACTGATTTACAATATATTTATAACCCAATTAATATTGCTTGTTTACATTTTCTCTCGAAATCTTTTGCAGATAAAACACCTAGAATCAAAAATTTATTCATGTGCGCCCAAAATGGACTTAAAAAATTGATGGAAACATATAAAGCTTGTTCTATCATAACAATAACATTAAATTATTATTATTCATTGCTAACAAATCATATTAATCAAACATATAATGAAACATTATTTGTCAAAGATAATTTAACTTGCTATTATACTCAAATTATAAATGATTCATTTAATAAGCAATGGTCGGATGAAAAAATTAAAGTTGTATTAGATTTAATAACATTTTTAAATAAAAACGATAATCCTAACAATAATGTAAAATCACTTGAGACTATTATGGAAGATATAGATGCAAACACTCAAACTATTATTAATGAAATTTTTTAATATCTAATATTTTTATTTTTATTTATTCATATTTTACATTTATATCAAATTTGAAATATCTAAATTATCTTTTATAAAATACGCTTCACCATCGCGATTCCATTCAACAACCATAGTAATTATTTCAACTCCAGATTTAACAGCATTTTTAAATGCCTCTCTATATTCAGGATCAATTATCGATGGTTGAAATCTATTAACATCGGTTCGTTGTATTACATAACACATAATACAACGCGTTTTTGACATACGTTTTATTAATGCAAGTTCGTTGATATGTTTTAATGCACGTGGACTAACTGTGTCAGTGCTTTTTTTTCGGTAACCGTCAGGAAAATATGCTACTTTAGAATTTATATCCCTATCATCGAAACACATTTTTTTGCGATCTTTGGCGGTTACGTCCTCATAATCAGCAAGCGGAACATTTTTGATTTCCATAATAAACGGAATACCATTTTCATCAATTCCAGAAAAGTCAAATCTGGAATCTACAAGTCCAGGAACGTAAATTTTTGTTTCTTTTTTATATGTTTTTACATTAAGCAGTCTAGTTAATAGATTATTCTTAAGTGCAGATTCCGCCAATTCTTCTGCTAATTTAGGATAAATTCCCACAATTATTTCTCGTTCTTTCTCTCTAATAATTGAAAGATAAACTCTATATTCACAATGAAGTTTATTATTATTTTTTGTTTTGGGAACCGGAGACATCAAAATAGACGCGCCGACATCAGCTAAACCACAACAACCTAGAGAAGCAGTGTGTCCTAATATCATATTGCTTGTTGCACACATTTTAATATCGGCTACGTATGGAGTCTTTATATGTTTCGAAGGTCTTTTAATAACCTCACCTTCAATTAAGTTATCTAACTTGAGAATTAATGACATTGTTACTTGTTATATTTTATTTAGTATGGTATTTTAAGTTTTCAATTTTATTTTTAAATATATTAATATATTAGTATGAGTACAGAAGTAAAAAAAGAAGAAAAAATTGTTTATCCAGACCAATTAAATATAATAATACGAACTAGTGTTCCTGGATATCAAAATATAGAATATAAACCGTCAATGACTATTAAAGGTAGCGACGAAAAAACTGTAAGATTCAACCCTTTAATTAAATTAAATAAGTCAATTATTGAGAAAATACCAGAAGAATACAGAATTAAAGAGTTTTTTAATAAAGGGTTATTTCAATCATTGTTAAATTATAATGGAGGAACTCCTGCAAAAAACTTAACACAAGCAACCCGTTATGGTTACGTCGATAATAATATAAGAGTAACATTAAACACCATATTTCCAGTAGGTTCTGTTATTTATATAGGAAAAAATCCATACGCAATTGGAGACATTCAATGGACAACTGGTGATTGGAAGATTGAAATTAAGCAAAAAAAGGAGGAAATAGATCCAAGTAAAATAACTGATCCTCAATTATATACACAGTTAGTGAGAGAAGAAATAATAAGTGGAGAAGAACAATTAAATCAGTTACCTCAAGAAATTTTAACTGGTGTAAATTATACTGGTCCACCTATTGCACGCGGACCACAACCAGTTCCACCACCAACAGTTCCACCACCAACAGTTCCACCACCAACAGTTCCACCACCAACAGTTCCACCACCAACAGTTCCACCACCAACAGTTCCACCACCAACAGTTCCACCACCAACAGTTCCACCACCAACAGTTCCACCACCAACAGCAGGACCAATAGTAGTAAGACCACCTCCACCAGCAACAACTCCACCAACAGCAGGACCAATAGTAGTACCACCACCTAGAGGACCACCTCCACCAGCAGCAGGACCAATAGTAGTAAGACCACCTCCACCAGCAACAACTCCACCAGCAGCAATACCACCACCTGTGTTATTTTTACCTGAAGTGCCAAGAGTAGAAGAAATATCGCCTGAAGAAGAAAACTTATTTAATACATTTAAGGATGATTTAGAACCGAATATAGTAGCTAGTACATTTTTCAGAAAATATTTTCAATCTAATTCTTACAAAAATATTATAAAACAAATAGTTAATAAATTTCCACCTGCAATAAAAACAGAAATTCGTAAATTTTATTTTGCAACAACTAACTATGAGCCAAAAATGAAAACAGTAGGTTTAGGTAATGTCTCATACGATAAATTATGTGAACAGGTTACTATTTTAAAAAGTCCATCAGATGGAGATTGTTTTTTTAAAGCAGTTGCAGATGGTATAAACATATACAATTATGAAAATCAAGATGCAAAAATAATTTGGGCTAATTATGGTAAAAATGAGTTATTTACAATAAGTATTTTGAGAGAAATAGTTTATGGTTATATTTCGCAATTGCAAGACCTTAGAGACATATTTATAATTTCAGAAGAACAAGTTGACCCTTTAAATACTAAATTTCAAGATTCGATAGAAGGATTAAAAAAAGCTTTAAATGTTCCACAGCTTACAAATGAGCAATATTTAAGTGAACTAACTAATGTATATAATAGTAATTCGAATTTTTTCATATATAAACCAAAAGTAGTTCCAATTGATATAGATAAATACAATAATCCATTTAGAGTGATAAAACCGAGTGAATTAGAAAATTATATTAAAAGTAAAGATTATTGGGCAAATGACGTAGCAATAGCTGCAATTTGTGAAAAACTAAAAATATGTGTAATTCCTATCGAAAAATATAATTACAATACAGCTATTAGATCAAAAACATCAGCAACTGTAAGATTAAAAGCGTTGTTAACCGATATTATAAAAGTTAAATTTAACTGTTCAAATAAAGTAATGTTTCTCTTATATAAAAATAATCATTACGAATTAATAAGATTTAAATACTTTACAAAACCTTCTGTAAAACCAATTGGTGAAGGATTAAGAAATAAAATAGAATATAAAGGTAAATGGTATACTATATTTAGGTCTGATGATTTATCACCACCAATCCATATATTAATTTTAATTTACGGAACTATATATTCGTTGCTTGATGGTATAACGCAACAAACTTTTAGAATATATAAACCAATAATGAAGCAAATAAATAAAGCGGTATTAGCAATACTATCGAGTTCAGATAAATATATATTTATTAAATTATTTGACAACATATTTCCGTCTAAAGTGTCAATTGATATAAGAGCTAATCGAAAAATATCACAAGCATCACAATTAGCATTGAAAAATATAGATGAAGATGAAGATGAAGGGGACGAAGGAGGGGACTATGAAGAAGATATGAATCCAGTTGATTTAATGACTGCAATGTCAAACATAAAAAATCAAGGGACATCAAACGAAAATCAACTAATAGGTGGTGAATATCGTTATAATTATCCTCCATATCCATATCCACCCCCTTATTATAGACAATACGGCTATCCTAGACCAGGATATATAACAAAAAAACCAGAAGACCGCGATTCGTCAAAAATATCATATGCAATTACAATAGATATGGAACTACATCCAGGAACATCATTAACACCAGAGCAAATTAGCCAATCAAAATGTAATACAAAATATAATGCAATAAGAAAAGCTTTTGCTGAATTTACAGGAAGACAATATGTTATACAGCCTGTTTATAATAAAACAGTTAAAAATAAAGATAAATCATATGTCCCAGTTGAAACAAAAAATAATCCGCGTTTTAACAATACAAGAAGAAAGGCGCCACCTGCGGCATCATTAGGAGGAAAAACCAGGAAACATAAATAATAAATTCTATATCTATTATATGACAGATATAGAAGAAAAATTAAATCTACCAGAACCATTAAAAGTAAAACCAAGTATAGAAAAATATTTAGATAAACTGGAAAATGATGGTAGATCAATTTGGGCATTTGAAGGTTCGGATATTATAGAGAATTTATTTTATTTACATTTAATGAATAAGTATAAATCCAAATGTATTCCAAAGGGAACAAAGAGGCATATTGGAATACATATCCCGTTAAAAGTAAAATATACAAAAGAGGAAGAAGGTGAATTAAATATACAATTCAATGAAATAGCAAAAATAATAGCAGATTGTGTAAAGCGAGGTGAAAAAATGTTTTTGATTCCATTATCTTACATAAGAGGAATGGGAGGTCATTTTAATTTATTAGTATATAAAGTTGATAATAATGAAGTAGAGCATTTTGAGCCACATGGAGGAGAATTTAAAGGTAATTTAAAGCTGCAAGATTCTTCTAAAAAAGTAATATTATATTTTGTAAATATACTTAATAAGTATTTAAAAAAGATGGATTACAACAAGCTAAATATGTGGAAGCATCTCAAGTTTGTCCATATATACAAGGCTTACAAGACATAGAAGGAATGAGTAAATTACCGAAAAAAACTAAACTAGAACCAGGTGGATATTGTGCTGCTTGGGGATTATTTTTTGCTGAATTAAATTTCAAGAATCCAAATTTAACAAGCACAGAAATATTAGACAATATTTATAATTATTTAACAACAAAAGAATCTGGTCCTAATTATTTAAAAAGTGTAATTAGAGGTTATGCTGGTTATATATATAAAAATGTGGATAGATATTTAGAAATATTTTTTAAGCCAAGAGTTCAACTAATTACTTTAATTGGAAGAGATGCATTTTATCGTAATTATAAGAGAATTGATATAGTAATAGATGTTATGAATGTATTAATTGATTTAGAAATGAAAATTGCAAGTGACCCAACATTTGACTATCATAAAGAATTAAAGAGTGTAATGAAGGCATATAAAAAGCAAACACAAGGTAAAACTAAAGAAGAACAACGAGAAATGCGAAAAAAAGACAAAGATTTAACTAATTTATATTATAAAAAACGTATTTTACAGAATTATGAAGAATATAAGAGGGATGGTCATATATCAGAACCTGTTTTCGATTCACCTCAAGATATAAGACGTGAAGATATAAAAAATTTAAGTATAATAGAAAAAGGTCATTTACATGAATTAGTAGCTGAAGAAAAACAAAAACGTAAAGAAGAGCTCGAAAAACAGGATTGGTATATTGAGAAACAAAGACAAAAAAAAGAATGGCAAGAACAAAAGAAAAAATCAAAAAAAACTGTGGTTAAAAAAAGGTTCACCTCAATCAAAAACAAAAAAAATACGTCCAACAAAAGCAGATGCAAATTTGATAGAGGATATAATTAAACGCGAAAATATAGATATGAAAACAGAAGAAGGTCGTCAAAAATTATTAAAAATCTTACAAGATATGGCGAAGAAATAATATATATTAAATTTTGGACTTAAAGGTCTTTAAGTAGTTTTAATATATATTTAACAATTTAATTTATAATTATCACATTCTGCTTTATGACTTTTGTAACCATACCAAGCATTATATCCTTGTTGTTTCCATACTGTATAAGCACAATTAGCATTGCTTTGACAATTAAACAAACTGGAGCAACTTGCACTACATCCATTATATTTTGATAAAGGATCACCAGAACACCACCAATAACTATTTATCTGCATTAATCCATAATCTGTTGAACCGTCTGTATTTTTATTTGTTGCATCACAATTAAATGAACTTTCATATTTACTAATACAAACCATAGTTGGTAAAGAAGATTGAGGAAAACCTGCGGCTTTTAAATAACTTGATACTTGACATTCTGACTTATAATTTGCTTCTAAAGGAGTTTCAAAAACATAATCACATGTATCATCTTGAACAATAGTTTCATATTTAAAATCATTGTCTTCCAAAAAATCTTTTACTTCTTCATCATATTTACTATAAAATGTTTCTACATCTCTTGTTAGAACCCATAGAGAAATTCCTGATGGGACTGATATAATGGCATATTGATATTGTTCATTAACTACTTCACCCAATTTTACAACCCAATAAGGCGAATCAGCTGGAACACCATCTAAGTGAACAGTTAACTTCCCAGGATCGCTAGAATTTGTGTAATAAGCATAACCTGATATTTGCTCCAATTTACCTTTTGAATTGATTTGAGAATTTAATACACTTACATCACCATTATCTAATAAACCATATTGTGCAGTAAGACATGTTCCATATCCTTGAAATATGACATTTGTAGGTGCGCCATATATTTGATACCAATTTCCTAAATATTGATTAACATCTAAATTGGAAACTGTATTAGGTGTCTTTGAACCACGAAGTAAATTTGAAATTATAGCTCCGCTAAATTCGAGTGATAGTAAAAAAACTATGTTTACTAAAAACATTATATAATATATATCATATATTATTTAATATTATTTTTTATATTAATTTCCGTTTGTAAATCTCTCGAAATCAAATTTTGAATAAGCTTCCTTTTGAGCCTTTCTTTGTTTCTCTCTATTTGCCTTATCTAATACTGCTATCGCTGCTGCTAATTCTGGTTCAGTAACGTTACCATCTTCATTAGTATCTAATAATTTATGCAAAACACGGTACTGAGGCGGAACTATACATAACGAACTCTCTTCGTTAAATAAATATTCAGATAGAATTGTAAATACAGCAGTTAAACCTAATGCTGTATAAATATCACGAGTACCCATCCATGCCATCGAAAATACTAATAATTGTTTGCTTACTGAATATTTCATATATTCCTCTGTTGATTTGCTGAATTGAATCTGAATAAATTTTGAACCAACGTTAAGAAGAATCATTACTACACCTGCGAAAAATTTACTATTATTTAAATACATTACGTGTTGATTTATATACGAAATGCCGTTGAATAATGGTGTAAATATTGTTGTCTTACCGCCAGCTTTTATAATTGGAGGCATATTATTCGTAACTATTGGTTGAGGTGGCTGTGTTGTCGACATATATTAAAACACTATATTATTATATTTTTATATTATGCCAAATTTTCTAAAAAGATTTGAAATGCTTGTTGATGATTTATCATAAAATCCTTCTACACCCCTTCTAATATTTCTCTCTATTGGTCTGTAATTTTCTTTCACTATTTTTGGAATAAATGCTTCTTCTACTGTTTCTGAATAGAATGCACTGCTTATTGTTATTAATATTACTAAAATCATAAGAATATATCTTAACGAATTATACATAAAATTACTCATATATAATTCCAATAAATTAAAATAAAGCATATGAATTTGAAAATACAGATTTATCTGTTGGGTCTACTTCTTCATTTTGTTCTCTCGATTTATTGAAAACAGGAACTGCACTCGATTGTTTTCCTCTTAACATATTCAACTCTCTATCGGACATACAAAAACCTTCTCTAGCATTACTACTAGAAGTTGTAGTGGCAGTTTGAATAGTATCTTTTATAGTTTCCCTTTTTGTAGCTAAATCATCTTTTACAGTTTGTGCTTTAGCTTTTTTGTCATCAACCGCATTTCCTGAAACATCAAATCCTTCATAAAAATTATAACTCTGAACAATACTCATATCACTTTGATTAAATGCAATAATAATAAATAAAACAGCCACTAAACCTAACATTTTATTAGTGTAGGCAATTAAAATGATTAACGCCAACATTGTCATTCTACCTAAAGGTGTTTCTGTTAGGAAATCAAAAAATCTAGATTGAGACAATAATATTACTAAAATGAGAGTCGCAACAATTCCCATATTATTTTTACTAACTAACTTAAGTTCCATTATATAAATTATAAAATATAATTTTTTAAAATATAATCTAAATTTTTAATAAGAGAATGTCTTTAGCAATGTTCGCTGCTTCAATTGATGATAATGCAAATATCACATTACCAAATAATTCAGATAATTCAGATAATATTCTTAATCAAAAACGTCATAAAAGGACACAACGAAAGTATCCTAAAATTGAAAGTTTTGACACTAATAAAGTTAGTTCTGTATTAAAAGAAATTCATAATACTACCGAGGATGATGATGATGATAAGGATACATTTAATCCACCACCAAAACCTGAATCAATGGGTGTAATGAAAACTATCCCAGCTAAAGAAAGTTTTGTAACTCCTTTAGGTAGAACTGTTGGAAAAGTACCTACTCCTAATTATGAAGGAGGGGACAATTTAGACCTCAATGATTACAGCAATTATGGTGACAGTAAAACTATCGAAGAATATTATAAGTCTGTATTACCTGGTTATAGCGCTCAGAATAATTCTCAGAGAAATTCTGTTAACCGACCATATTATCCTGTGCAAAATGCAGAAATAAATAATTCTTATCAATCACAAGATGTTTTAATGCAAAAATTAAATTATGTCATCTCTCTATTAGAAGACCAACAAGACGTTAAAACTGATAACGTAACTGAAGAGGTTATTCTGTATTCATTTTTAGGTATATTTATCATCTTTATGGCAGATACATTTGTAAAAGCTGGAAAATATACTCGTTAATTACTTAAATAATTTATTTAAATAAACCATTTAAACCAATCTTTCTATATACATATATCATAATGGTAAAATATCTTATAATTCATAATAAGCACGAAGGTTGTTATGACTTTCAATGTTATCAAGACGAAGTAGCAAGAATTAGATTAACATCTATTACGATTAATCCGCCTAAAATTTTTATGTTTACTAGTCGTGAAGAAGCTCAAGATTTTTTTGAGGAATATATTAATGATGTTGATTGTATTGACATTAGATGCAGACGCGGAGATGAAGTAGAACATATTGACTATTGCACATGTGGTGTCATCGAATTAGATGACAAGGGTGAACCTATTTTATTTTACAATAAAAAGAACCAAATCTTCTTAATGGAACATGGGCCAGAAACATTCTTACCAAATCAAGAGCTTAAAAATGATGTTAGAAATTTAAATTTAACTAATCGTCTTATTAGAAAGTGCAAGAGTTTAGGTCGCGAGCAAAGAAAGAGATATATTGAATTAGGTAAATATTGTGAGGAATGTAATGCTGAGGAACCAAGTGATGATGAAGATGAAGATGGAAAGGATAAGGATGAAGTCAATATTGTCATCAAAGAAAAAGCAGAACCAACTCCAGCTCCTGCTCCAGTATGTATTCCATGCGAACCACCAAAGGCTCCTGAACCAGCTCCTGCTCCTGAAAAGAAAAAGCGAGTAACTAAAAAGGCTCAAGAAAAGGAAACTAGTGATGGAAATGAAACTAAAACTGAAGAAAAGAAAAAGCGAGCACCAAGAAAGCCAAAGGAAGCAAAGTAAATTAATTAATTATTAGTGCTTTTTCTGGTTGAAAAGTTGGGTAAGCAAAATTATAAAAAAAATAAGCAGTCGGACTAATTATTAATGGTTTTGTTTTTAGCATAATATTATTTATTATGATATTATTATGTGATATATTTTCTAATGCAGCAAAACCAAAAAAATTTTCAGCTGCTATTTTCCAAAAACTTATTTTAAATCCTTGAATAAATATATCTTCTTCACAGTCACATATTGACGCAAAAAAACTTAACGCTTCTAAACCTTTTTCAATTTGAACACACGATTTTCTAAAAAAATAACAACATATTATTTCTTCATCGCATAATATGGCATATGCATAAATATTTTTTGTTTTTATTAATTCTAATATATTCGCCATATCTGGTTTAATTATAATATCAAATCTATTACTGTTATTACTTATAAAATCATATACAAATCTGTAGTTTGTACCATTTATTTCCAATAACTTATATTCACCTGACAATTCGGGTGGTTTAGTCCATTTATCAACTGGAAAACCATATGTCGAGTAAACACATAATGGAACTATTCCTGTTAATTCATCTTCTCTCTTAAAAAGTGAAACAACAATATTTTTATTAAGCTGTCGTTGATTATAATGATGCGTTTGTATTAGCTGTGGTGCGATTCCTTTTTTACGATTTAACGCATCTACACATAAGTAATCCACATAATATACTCGGAGTTTTGAGTTATTATTTTTGCTATCGTTATTTATGATGACATTTAATGGCCGCGAAGTCATAGCTCCTATTATTTGCCGATCGGTTATCATAGTGCCTTTTTTTAAGTCCAGCATATGATTATCTTTATAAAAGAAAGATATAAACGATTTATCATTATTACCAATAAAATATGGAATTATGTTTTCTGATTGTGGAGAGAAAATATTATCTTTATTCTGCAAATAATTCGCTTTAATTAAATTTACAAAACGTGTTTTTTGAATCGATGAAAGCTCTGAAAAAATAATTGTGTCGATATCTTTGAAATTTGTGTATTTATTTTTTTCGGGGAGAGAATATTGAATAATACCTGGTGGATTAAACATATAGCCAAAATCGTATACATGAAAAACCGGCTGCATTACCCAAAAACCATATTTTAAACGAATGTAAATGTAAATTAAAAATATAATAAGTATTCCAAAACATAAAATATAAGATAAATATTCAAACATATTAATCTTATAAAACATAATTAAATAAATACTAAAACGAGGCTTTAAATTTTTGCAAAGAAATCTGTTATTTTAGATTTTTGCAAGTTATTATGTTTAAATCTCTCGAGAGAATCTTGATAAATCTGTAATGCCTCATCTTTATTATAAAAGCTACCTACTTCAACCTTCTTATTTTCCAAATCTTTATAATGTTCAAAGAAATATTTTACACATGTTAAAACGATAGGATTAACATTTAGACTGGACACTCCACCAGTATCTTTATATGATACTGGTGTATTATTAATATGTTCAATTAAATAATTTACATCTTGTGTATAATTTAAATTTACAGAAGAAATACTTAATAAACTATCAATATTTCCCCACAAAGGATATACTTTTTGAATAGGACATACAATGAGTTTTGGAACATTTCCTGCATCATCTTTAGTCTCAAGATAACCTAAAATTTTACATCTAATTATGCATCCTGGAATAAGCTCATCATCCATTAAAACAACTACATCTAATGGGTCTCCATCTTCGCTTAATGTATTTGGTATAAAACCATAATTAAATGGATATTTCATAGGTGTACGAAGAACTCTATCACAAACTAACATATTTCTCTCCTTGTCATATTCATATTTAATATGACCACCCTTAGCAATTTCAATAATAACGTCAACTTCTGTCATTAAATAATATGAAATAATTTTTTTATATTATTTTAGTAATAGTTTAACTTGGTTTTACAAATACATATAAGTATTGGTATTCGTAAGCACATTTAACCATATCAATCTTTGCATGAACCAAAAACCCTGCATCTTGCGCCATATTTACAATTGTTGGCAAATCATCCATATATAATTTCTGTTCCTGCTTTCTGACTTTACCATCATTAAACTTGAATTTTTCATCGAAAGTCGCAATATCATTTTCGTCTAATTTAAAGTTAGAATCGTATATAAAATCATTAAAGGTAATTTTAGTTTTGGTAATTCTCTCCTTGGCGTATTTTTGTGGAGAGACGATGTATAATGGATTTCCAGGTGGTAATATAGGGTCGAACTTATATTTATCTACTAAATGGACAATTAAATATCCACCTGGCATTAACCAATTCATACAATTATAGAAAAATTGCATCTTATCTTTCATGTAATAGATAGTAAAATATAGACATAGAATATGTGTTAATGAATTATCTTTGAATAAATGACCATTAAGACCATCTCCAACTTTAAATTGATGTGCAATAAATGGTTTATTTTCCTTAGCTTGTTTAATCATTGAAGGGGAAATATCGATGCCTATAACTTCTAGATTTTTTGAACTTAAGTCTGCTACATGGTGTCCTGTTCCACATCCAATATCTGCAATAACACTTTTAGAGTTCGGCATCGTATTATTAATAATTACACCAATTTCATAATCATTTTTGATAGCATTAAACACTAAATAATCATATACCCCTGCATAAAAATCATCATATACAGCAGTGCCTTCCTTAAATAAAAATGATTTAGTTATTTTATTTTCAAATGCTTCTCTATTTGGATTAAATGCTTTAAAAAATACAACTACCACTAATAATAAAGCAATAAATAAGAGTATTTTACCAAAATTTGACATTTTATTATAACAATTAGTAAGTGATTTAACTATTTTCATCTATATGTATTGTTGTTATTTTTTTTGTATAAAAATTAATTATATGGAAGTTTCAGAAATAAATGATATTAGAGGAGAGAGAGATTTCAAGGGTTTTTCATTCTCCAAATTTAAAAAAGCAGAGGTTAAAAAGGAATTGCTAAATAGTTTAATACATTCGAAAATCGAGCCAGCGTGTTATTGGAGTGCCGAATTAATTTGTGCTGGTCATTATAGCGATTTATGGGAAATTATATTACTATTCTTTAGCAAATTTGTCCATTTGGGTAATTCAAATATATCTATCTATCTTGATATGAGAATAAATGATTTTAAGGCTATTTTAAATAATGGATATAGCGACAATGTTCTGAGGCTAAGAAATAATGATAAAATTCGCAAGTTGTTTTGTGAGATAATGTGTGTATTATGTGATGCTAAACGCCGTCATAGTTTCGACAATGTTAAAATAAAACCTGACGATATGAATATGATTACAATTAAAGATAAATTTAAGGCACCGACTGCTTCTTATGGTGAGGAAGTTTTAATGGTTGAAGACCCGAAAGAGCTATTTCCGTTTGTAAATGAGTTGGCGTATAGTGTAACTATTTCAGGTAATAATCAAATGCACGCTTGTTATTGGATTGAATGGATAATCGAGTATGAAAATAGATGTAAAGTATTGAAGGAAAAAATATCATGTGAGAGACGTAGTTTTGCAAAAGTTGACTCAAAATGTCAGAAGGATATCGTGTGGATTATTTGGGATGTATTTCTAAAAGAGGCAGCCAAACGTTCTAAAATAATTCAGAAGCTAATGGATGCACTAATGTCTTTATTTTGTTTAAAATATACGACTGGTTGTCATAAGAAACGTAAAAATATAATGTATTTAGCTATTTCGATATTATGTGAAAAGTTTACGTTAGAAAAAGAACTTATCAGACATTCACAGCTAGGTTTGGTTAACACCATAAAACAAAAAATAGATTCAGTGTATACGCAAATAAAGAAAAATGAAGAGTCTACTGGAACAGATTATTTATTCCATGGAATGAAGTCGTCAAATTTAGAAAGCACAATTAAAAAGCTAGATGCGATGAATTCGTTTGGAGAGAGTTTTGTGCCTCGTCTTTAAATAGTTTTTAAATATATATTTATAACCTACTTAAAGACGGATACACTACATAATGTAGGGGAATTTCATGATTTTTGAAAAAAAGGTCGAAAAAACCTCCCTACACATGAAGGTTCGCGAAAACGATTCAAAAACACAAAAGTATTTTGACTTTTCAAAAATGGACAAAAAAAATGTCCAAAAATGGAAAGTGAAAAAGCTTCTTACTGACGAAAAATTTTGTCTCGATATTGAAAATTTATGGTCTCATTTTAAACCAGAAATTTTTATTTTGTGATTGTAAAATTTTATATTTTTTAAGAAAAAGGACTTAGGGATTTATTTTATTCTATTATATTAGAATACTTTAGAATGAAAAAATCCCAAGAAATCCCTAAAATATATAGTTGCGAAATATGTGATTATAATACGTGTAATATAAAAGATTATAACAAACATTTACATACTAATAAACATTTAAATAGAACAAATTTGAACAATTTAGAACATAAAAATCCCAAAAAATCCCAAGAATTTATTTGTAAACATTGTTCTAAATCTTACAAAGCAAGAAATAGTTTATGGTATCATGAGCAAAAATGCTCTGAACATATTAATAAACAATACATAGAAGAAAAGGCAAAATCTATCACCGACAAAGATGAGCTCATTATGTTCTTAATTAAAGAATGCACTGATTATAAAAATATGCTTATGGAACAACAAGGTATGATGATGAAGGTGATTGAAAATGGTGCGGGAAATAATAGTCACAATAATAATAGCAATAATTATTCGAATAATAAAACATTTAATCTTCAGGTTTTCTTAAATGAGACGTGTAAAGATGCCATGAATATTACTGATTTTGTTGATTCAATTAAACTTCAGTTGTCGGATCTTGAAAAGTTTGCTGAAGTAGGCTATGTTGAAGGAATATCCAATATTATCACTACAAACTTGAAGGCGATGGATGTCACTCAGAGACCGGTACATTGCACAGACAAAAAGAGGGAAACTATGTACATCAAAGATGAAAACCAATGGATTAAAGAAGATGACAATAAAAGCAAACTTAGAAAGGCTATCAAGAGAGTATCGAATAAAAATATAAGATTGCTTCCTCAGTTTCGAGAGAAATATCCAGAATACAGTAATTCATCATCTAAAATGTCAGATAAATATGACAAAATGGTTATTGAAGTTATGACAACCGATGAAGACAAAGATAATAAAATAATAAGAAATATATCAAACGCAACTACTATTGACAAAATGATTAAGGAAAAATAATATGTTTATTATATATAAATGTCAACAAAAAATCACCGTTCAAGAAAAGGAGGTACCCGTAGAAGAAAATCAACTGGTACTTCTTCTTTAGTTGCGTTTCAAAAAGAAATTGCCGTTGTATTTTTAGAAATGCTTATGATGGTTAAATTATTCCATTGGAAGACAACTAGTTACGCAACTCATAAAGCAACCGACGATTTATACACTAAATTAAACGCAAATATTGACTCATTTATTGAAATTCTTTTAGGAAAAAGTGGTTCACGTATTGATTTAATGAGTAATAAGCAAATAAAACTAGTAGATTTATCAAACCAAGAATCTTTAAAGAGGGAAGTAGAAGCATTTAAAGGTTATTTAGTCAGTTTAAATGATAATAAAGCTATGTTAACAATGAGCAATACAGATTTATTTAATATTCGTGATACAATTTTAGGTGATTTAAATCAATTCTTGTATTTATTAACCTTTAAATAAAATTATGCGAATTTATAGTAAAAATTAATATATTCTTTTTTATTATAAATGGATAGTGCAAATAATAATATATCTCAGACAATATTACAGTCTAGCGAAACAGGTTTTCCATCATCATCTCTTTCAAGTTCTGACGACACTGGATTTTTTGATAGTTTAAAAAACATTAACGCTACAACTTGGTTTATCATTATTTTAATTTTGGCATTTTTAGGATTCAATATTTTTGCTTATCTAGCAAAGGGAACTCAAAGTGTCGCTGATATTTTCGCTCCATTAATGGAGAAGATTTTTGGCACAACTGTTGCTGTTACTGGTCAAGCTGTCGATGTATCTGCAGAAGGTGCCAAGGCCGTTGTTGGCACAACTGCTGGTGTAGTTCAAGGCGGATTAACTGCCGTTCAAGATATTACACCAAATCCTGCAGGGGCTCCATCAAGTATAAAAGCTCAACCTGTAAACCAACAACAAGTCGACGTCATGCAGCAATCTACTTTAAATAGAGCTCTTAATACAGCACAAAGTCAACAACCTCCTCAACAAGATTACGAAGCTCATGATGCGTCCAGTTCACTAAAATCTGGTTGGTGTTTTATTGGAGAAGATAGAGGATTTAGAAGTTGTGCACAAGTTGGAGTAAATGATACATGTATGTCTGGAGAGATTTTCCCAAGTAACGAAATTTGTATGAATCCAAACCTAAGAACTTAATATAGTTGACATCCACTTAAATCAATCGCACTAACCAATCCTTTATAATTAATTGGCCATTTATCAGTACTATTATTCATAAAATATCTTGGTTTAGGGAACCATGTTTGAACTTTATTGTTCCAACATAAAATAGAAGACCCTGGTACATTAGATGCAGATGCTGGATTACAAATAGCAGCTGATGTTGGACCTTGTTTAATAATCCCTCCAGAACAAGGATTCGCATATGTTCCACAAACTAAAGTTCCTCCATCCTGTATAGAATTTCCAGAACAATCGTTAGGGTTTGGAATACCATAAGCAAAAGGACCGGAAATATTGTTTGGCACACCCACTATTTGATTTGGAAAAGGATATGTAGTGAAATTTTGACGTAATAATGCAGTTGTATTTGGATTTGTATATGTTTGAGATTGTGTGGCAAATACCTTTGTTCTATTTGGTCCAGCACATCTAGCAAGCTGAGAATATCTTTGCGATTTAGTTAGTCTTGCACTATTTCCTTTATATTGTAGAACATTTCCTTTATTGATTATTTGCATTTCATAATCAGCTTGTGCTTGTGAGACAGTTTGTCCGGTTAAAGGAATATATGCTGATAAATATTCATCATTTGGATTAATATAAGTGCATGGATTTTGAACTCTAGACCATACTCTAGGGGGTATTGGATTATAATTAGACATCTATATATAGATTATTTATTAAATTAGATAAATAACCTATAAATTTAGTAATAATAATTCCATATGATTAGTAATTTCCGCTAGGTCCAGTTGGGTTATAAGAATCACCTGCTCCGTAAAAAAACCATCTTAAAGATAAGTAATTATACATTTTATCGGCTAATCCATTTCCACCAATCATTTTAGTATTAGGTCCCTTATTGACGATATTTTGAATAGCTGAAGTTCCCAAAGCATAATTATAGTACCATAAATTCGAAATATAACCGTCAAATCCACCATTCATAGCTACATAAACATCGCCATAATTTTGTTTTGGAACTCCAACCAAATTAATACTTCTAGCTATAGTTCCATTTATATACACATCCATAGTAGTATTTTGACATCTTATAATAACATTAACCCATTTATTAATAGGAATATCTGGTATGATAATTTCTTCATTTATAACATTAAATGTATTCATAACAACTACTAGTGCATTTGTATTAGGAGCAATATAGAGACCAGGAGCATTGTTTGGCTGTATCATGCCATTTTCTGCTAAATTACTATTGCCTTTGCTAAATATATGTTTATATATTCCAGCGTTTGTTTGTAAACTTTCAATAAAAATCCAAGTTGACCAAGTAAATTCTACACCATCAGACGCATTAACAGAACGATAAATAGTAACAGCACCATTATTACTTGGGTCTTGTGGAAAAATAATCATTTGTTTTGCATCAACCATACCATCTATTAAGTGTGGAGAAGGGTCTGGTCGTAAAAAATAAGATATAAGCGAAATACCCATTCTTAAAAGGATAACAAATGCAAAGATAACCAATAAAAGAAAGGCAAATTTAGCTACTAAACTATTTGATTCTAAAAATTCTCTAGTTCCAAAAGTTCCTTTATTTGTTGAAAACGTATTAAATACTCCATTATCACTCATTGTATATATTAAATAAATAAGAAAAATTTGTAAACTTATATATTTATATTAAATAGTAACACTACTTTGTGTTGTCCCATTTTGAACTAAAGAGACTTGAACTTGATAAGAATTGAACATACTTGACCAATCAGAATAACCTCTAGAATAAATATTCCATACTTCTTGAGGATTGAGTGAATTTGGATAATATTGAAGTTTAGAAGTCCATCCATCAAATCCGCCAGCTGGAGTTACGTAAATATTAGAATTATTATTAATGCTTGCGACTCCAGGTAATAAGCAAGTTCTAACTAATTTACCATCAATGTATAAATCCATAGTTCTACCATATACACTTAATACGAGATTAACCCATTTTTGGATAGGAACATTGGCAATATTACATGTGTGAACGACAGTGTTTCCGCCAGGAGTGGTTGGTTCTTGGTCAACACCAGGATAACATCCGAGCGAAACAGATATATTATTCTCAACCGCACCTAAAACGACAGCTGGACAAGGGTCTAAACCACTAATTCCAGGAACGGAACCTCCACCAGTTCCAGATTTAGCACCCATTCTACCGAAGATGACTTTAGGTTCACCATATCTGTAGTTCCAGTCATTGACATAAAACCAAACAGAATATGCAAAATTGCTAGATGGGACGTCAGAGCCATTAGTTGCTAAATCAGTCGCACTAATTGTAGAAGTCGTTTTACCATCTTGAATATTTTGTAATGTATATGGGTCAGTAAAAATATATCTCAATAACATTAAGATAAAGACTACGACAACTATTGTTATAACAATACTTAAAGCACTCATTGTATAATATAGATTTAGAAATTTTCTACTTAATTTAGTAAATTAATTATTATTAAATTAAATAATTTAATTGTTAACAACGGTTTCTGTTGAACTGACTGTTTGATTAATGTTTTTAATCATTATTGTTTCATTAGAGTCATTTAAGGTGGGAGTATTTTTATCCTTGACAGTATTATATAAAAAATAAATATTTTGAGAAGTTAATGCGCGTCTAAAGTAAACGACATTACATATTCCGCCTTTTATTCCCTCATTCTCTCCAATTGTTAAATTGTCAAATGTGTAATAAGGTATTACTTCTATAGAAGATTTGACTAATTCACCATTTAAGAATATATCTAATGTTCCTCCATTGTAATTAATAATAATATTGTTCCATTTTTGTAGTAAGAAATTTTTATTTACATATAAAATTCGGTTACCTTCGCTGTCAAAGTCAATTAATTTATTTTTAGTAACATCTTTTAAATCTTTTTGTTGCATTGTAACCATTAAAGTATGTGTTTTAGCATTATATAGAATATTTGGTTTATTGCCAAAATTTAATAATGATTTAAAGCCAGAACTGCTGTTAGGACCAATAGAATCAACGTAAATCCAACATGATATCGCATATTGATAATCGAAATGGTCGCTTCCATTTAAATCTTGATAACTTCCAAGACTATATTCAGTGTCAGTGTATACAGGTTTATTAACTAATTGTTTGCCGCCCTGAGTGCTGACAAAATTAAATAACGAAGGTGTTTTGAAATAGGCGACAATTAATGCAATAGCAACACCTAACATCATAAATGAGCCGGCATCTGTAGCGTTATATTGTCCTGCAGCCATTTTACCAGCCCAATCAAACGCACCGCTTACCAAACATGGTATATATAATAAAGTATTAAATATTAAAGTAAAAAATGAGTTTTTCTTTGTGTTACCGGTTGGCAATTTGACGTTGATTGTTTTATATATAAGACCTAATATGACGACAACAAGTAATAAATTTAAAATGAAACTGACAATGCTAGATTGTCCAGATAAGCTTTCAATATTATAAGTAATCCAATAAATAACTAAACCAGAAATGATAAGCCCGAATAATACTAGCAAGCTATGTTTAAATAGTCCCATTTTATTAGCATCAGCGAGATTATCAGTACCATCTGGAAATAAATTAATACCTAATAAAGTAGCCCATAAAATACATATTACTAATAACATAATGATAACTGCAGCGGATTTTTCTTTATTAGCAAAGAAGCTATCTTTATTGCTTGATATAAGAGCAGTGATTGTGATTAAAAATATAATAAATAAAATAGTTCCATAAGAGCCGAATGATGAAAAATTAGTTAATAAGTTTTGCTGCATTTTGCCTTGACTATTTGGTAAAGTCATAAGAATAATAACATATAAGAATGCAAAAATAGAAATGATGATAGTTAGTAATAAAGAATAACCGAAATATTTGGAGGTAGCTCCGCCGGGATTAATGTTATAAAAAGTAATAATAATAGTGATAAGACAAAATAACAATATTAAGGTTTTAATTCTCTCGTAATTGATGTTAAATTTTTCAATATAATTGTCAGTTGTTCCTTTATAAAATGAGAAAGCACCTAAACCTAACATGGCTGGATTAATGATATATGAATAATCGTTTAAGATATCTTTAGACATCATAGTATAAAAAAGAATTGCGAAAATGGTGTATAAAATAACATAAGTAACACTGCCAATTTGTTCGAATAAAGCCTTGAATTCTTTAAGATTCGGTAAAAATAAAACACATATACCGACGACTAATAGAGAGAAAAATAATATAATAAATATGTCAGCTATAATTTGTTGTTGAGATTTGGTTGGTTTATTAAAAGATGGGCTAACCTCGTAAAATATCATAAACATCATCACAATTAAAAAAAGAATAAAAAAAGCAAATATATAAAATATTTCTGGAGTTTTTAATTTTGGTAATAAATTTTCATTATTTGTTTCGTTATTCATATAATATTAAAATAGAATAATATTTGATTTTATAATTATTATGCTATAATATATTTAAAAACTACTTAAAGACCTTTAAATAGGAAATTTATTAATTGCTTTTCTAACATCAGACTCAACATTTTTAATATGAATCTTTTCCCAATAATCACAATCTTCACATTTGGCACCACCTAATATCCATTTTGGATTCACGTCTAAAATTTTTTCTGCTATTTTGTTAGCTCTATTATGATGAAATTCTGATGTAATCACATATACTTCATCATAATTCTTATTCGCTTTATTTATGAAATTTCTTGCCATTATGAAATTTTCTGCCGTATTTGTAGCCACTGTATCATAAATATAGTTCCAATCATTACCTCTAATATCGTCTGTATGATATTTCTCGAATTTAGAAATTTGTCTTGCCATCTTTTCAGCTTCCGTAACTGTATCTTCGTCTATATTCTTAATTCCACCACTTAAAAACCAATCTACATTGGTCTCATTAAATTTGCCGACAAAATTTATAGCAGTATCAATCCTATTACTTAATAAATAGGAAATATTGCAACCAAGAAGAATTAATAAAATGTTCATTTTGAATACTATTTAATGTAATATTTATTTTATCACATTAAATGATTTCAATTTTTTTATATTATTTTGTAAAATGATAGTTTTTCTTTTTCTTCATTCATACCGCGTATATTTACTTCTAATCTATATATTTCTTTTGGTATAATTATAGGTAATTTTATAGGATTACCATACACAATTAAACCAAAAAGACCTGATATAAAACAATTAGTATAAAAATATATTGGTTTTTTAGCATATTTTCTGTTTTCTTCTTTTTCATATTTATCAGTTTTTTTTAAAATCATAATTATACAATTTTATACCTCTATAAAATCCTAATGCTAACCAAGATGGAGCAATTACTTTTAACATTATTTATATTTATATGTATATGTTTAAGTTATTTATTTACATATTTTCACTGGCAGTCTTTTTACCATGACAATTTCGACATAATGCAATTAAATTTTGAACATCATTTCCGCCACCATATTCTAAACGCACTTTATGATCAATCTCGAAAGTATGATCTAGCTGATCGTGACAGTGTCCACATTTCCAGTCTTGACTTGCTGCGACATATTTCTTTTTTGTTTCTGAAACAGAACGCTTTGTAGCACCTCTTCCTGAACTTGTAATGCGTTGTTCTGAACAAAAACCGGGTGCTTGTGGCTCAATACCATTAAATGACTCCATAAAACTTCTCTCAGATGAACCAGTAAAATCAATTATTGGGCTTAGCATATCCATTGAATTTCTATCTATTGGTAAATATTTTATATAATTATTTGCATATAACAACATATCACGACCTCTATTAGGATTTCTTTTTAATAAATAATAAATTCCTATTCCTAAAAGCGCGTAAAAAATCATTTTATAATATTTTTTGAAAGAGGACAACATTTTTGTATACTTACCATCGGTATAAGCATTATATACAAAAAACGCTGTTAACCCTAATACAAATATTTCTAATCTCATATTATATTATTAATTTATAATAAAATAATACTAATAGTATTGAGTTTATTTCTTTTTATTAGTCATGGCTTCTTGACCATAAGCTCCTTGTAATCCGACAGATCTCATCATTTGTCTATGTTCATAAGTAACATGATAGATGTTAAACATTGCTAAAGCCATAATAATATATGGCAAAAGAACTAAAAACCAAGAGATAGAACTATATCCTTTATCACATAACCAACCTAAAATGAATGTCCATATAAATGCGAAAACAAGCTTCATAAATGCAAACATAAGTGTAGCACCGTTAAATAATGCGAATATTGTTGCGATAACAGCAATGGCAAAGTAAATTTTTGCTGGAGTGCATAGCTTACTAAAATCCTTCATTTATACAAATAGTTTAGATTTTTATTTTAATGACAAGAAAAATGGCTTTTTGAATTTTTTCTTTAACATTTTTCTCTTAAATATTGACGAACTTAAAGATTTTCTAATTTTACGCGTTCTAATTCCGCTTGCTAAAGAACTGTCTGATGAGGTTGTCTTTCGCTTTCCATGTGCTACTATATGTATTAAGTTTCCCAATATTTTTAAATCATCAAATAATTCATCCATATTAAATGGAGCAGCACGAGGTGTATATAAATATTCATTATATATGTATTGCAATTGCTTAAATATTTTTAATTCATTTTCATTTAATGTAAAATAATTGTTACTGAACATTTCTAAAAATGGATAGTAAGCTGTAATAAACCCCCAAATATCTACAATTTTTACATAAACATCGTTTAAATATTCCCTTAAATTGAGAGAACCGTCTGACTTAAATTTTGTATAATGAACTAACACTTCAACAATATAGTCAATAATATATGGCATTGTTATTTCTGTTTCAACAACACCTGGTTTACTAGCATCAGATATACTAGTTAATGAGTTGCTGTATAATAAGAACATGATTTCATTAATAAATTTATAATGTCCTGCACCTCTTTCTTTTATCCATTGATTCAAATAATCAATAACAAATGGTCTTAATGCATTTTCTTCGACTTCTCCGCCATCTTTTAAGTATTTTGTATATTTTATATAAAATGAATCGGTAAATATAACGACTGAAAATGGAACGTTGAATTGTAATGGTCTATTTCTCCAATTTTTAGGAAATGTTTCTGTCGAATTAGGAACATATTCAACTGTTAAACCCCAATCAATTAAACGCGCTTTTAATGGTGAACTACTGTTATCAATTAAAATATTTGAATCCTTAATATCACTATGGTAAACATTTCTTTTATTCATTGGAACAATACCTTTTTTAAGAAGCTGAACTAATGCCATATGGGTCTTATATAATTTATCATATCCACCATTCGCATAAATAAAATCATCTACTGGTAAACCACCATTCGGAAGATTTAAAGCCATTACTTCGTTCAATTTAGAATTGATATTTAATTTATTTATATTATCTTTTGGTAAAGCAGTACATTTGTCATTAAAAGCGGTTAAATCGGATGATGCTAATTTACCTGGTCTACATAATGTAGTGTCATATACCAAAAAATAATCCTCATAATGTCTTATTGAATCTAATTTATCCTTAATTTGATTAATTTCTTCGTATTCTTCTGTAGCATGTTTATCAGTCATTAATTTAGATATTTTGTCTGATTCGCGCTTAGACGCACCTTCACATTTTAAAGCTGGGTCAAATACACAACCGTAACCACCAGATGCTATTACTTTACCACCTTTATTTTTATAATTCTTTCTAGTTTTAACCATCTATATATAGAATAGACATTTTATTTATTTATCATACAAATAATAAATAGCACCTAAAATTGATACTAAAATACCTCCATAAATTAGTTTCGCTCTGAGTTTATAAAATTCTGCCAGCTTTTCATTTTGTGATTTATATTCATTATAATATTGGACAAAAAAATCGTTTAAGGTTATTTGTGGTTTTTCTAGCTTCTCATTTATTTTATTATGTATAAAATGCATCCATCTTACAAATGAATCTCTATTATCTAAATATGGTGTAATAGGATATACATCAAGCATCTTTTCAAATTCTTTTGAAATTTCCTCAACTGGAATAAAAAGCGGTAAATTTTGAACAAATTCATAGTATTTCTTTTTTGTTACTGTGTTTGGATGGTGAGGATAAGTCATCGCTACAGTATGTAAAAAAAACCAATAATGAGGTCCCCAAATTTTTGGATCTAGATAAACTGTTGTTGACATTATTATTTCTTGTTAAAAAATTATTTTAAATTGAACTAGATTCATTATTGTTGACAGTAATAAACTGATTAATACATGTCGAAGGATTTGGTGATTTATTAGTGCAATAATTAAACATGCGTGTTGTTGAACCTCTTCCACGTGTACATCCCATATTAATAGCTGGTATTGTTACTCTAGAAGTTGAGTTAAATTTTTTCTGAAATAAACCTAAAGTAAATCGAGGCATATTTATATAATATATTTATAGTATTTATCTATCAAATTTATATTATACCAATTATTATTTAAATAATAAGCCTAATATTATACAAGTTAAATATGAGCAAAAATACAAATATATGTAATAATTGTGGCAAGCAGGGCCATATGTTTCATCAATGTAAATTACCAATAACAAGCTATGGAATTATAACATTTAGAGATAGTGTGAACGGTTTACAGTTTCTAATGATAAGACGCAAAGATAGCTTCGGATATATTGATTTTATAAGGGGCAAATACACACCATATAATTTAAAACAACTATTAACTATAATAGATGAAATGTCAGTTATAGAGAAAAAAAGAATTTTAGAACTACCATTTGATACATTATGGGTAGAAATGTGGGGTGAAATTAATGCCCAATTTAAGAATGAGGAAAACGCATCAAAAAAGAAATTTGAGTCTTTAAAAGAAGGTATAACTATATCCGATAAAGTTTACACTTTAAAGGACATTGTTGAAATGAGTAAAACATCGTGGAATGAAACTGAATGGGAATTTCCAAAGGGAAGACGTAATCAAAAAGAAAAAGATTTAGATTGTGCTTTAAGAGAATTTGAAGAAGAAACTGGAATTTCAAAAAGCAAATTAACTATAGTTGAAAATATATTACCTTTTGAAGAGATATTTATTGGATCAAATCATAAATCGTATAAGCACAAATATTTTTTAGCATTAATGGATAATTTAGATTCAGACAATTTAAATAATTTTCAGGCAACAGAGGTTAGCAAATTGGAATGGAAAACAATTGGTAAGTGTTTAGAATCAATAAGACCATATAATTTAGAAAAAAAAGAATTAATAATAGATATTAATAAAGTATTACAAGAATATAGATTATATTCATAATATATAATATTATGACAGATAAACCGAAAAAGAAATTAATTATAGAATCATCTTCAGATAACGAAGAAAGTATTCCAAGTGAAGACGATACTTCGGTTGAGTATGAAAATAGACGACCTGGTTTAACAATTGCCGACATATCATCTGCAAATACTTCAGATGTATTACCTCCATCGTCTGAAAAATCATCATCATCGTCAGGAACATCGTCGTCTTCATCAACAGGTAGTAAATCTTCTACAACAGGTAGTAAATCTTCTACAACAGGTAGTAAATCTTCTACAACAGGTAGTAAATCTTCTACAACAGGTAGTAAATCTTCTGACAGTTCTTCGTCATCAACTGGTAGTAAATCTTCTTCATCATCAGTTCCATCTTCATCCGTACCATCAACTAGTGAAACTGATATAGATTTCGATCTTGAAGAAGAATACAGAGATATTAACTGCAATGATGAAAATTTTTTTACTCCAGAATGTAATAAATTTCAGCTTAAGAAGGAACTTGCAGATAGAAAATATTTATCACAACATGAAGATGAAAATGAATATTTGTATCCTAATTTAAATGACAAAAATTTTAATATTAAAGTTGCATCAAAAAAAGAATTTAATGATACCAAATATGATGGTCCTGATTTAAAAAAATCAATTAAAGAACAGGCAGATATTTTAGCAAAAGCCGATTTTGAACTCCAACCTCATCAGGCATTTGTTAAAAATTTTATGTCATTTCAAACTCCTTATAGCAGTTTGCTATTATATCATGGTCTCGGTTCCGGTAAAACTTGTAGTGCAATCGGAGTTTGTGAGGAAATGAGGGATTATATGAAACAAATGGGCATCACTAAAAGAATTATCATTGTAGCATCTGAAAACGTCCAAGATAACTTTAAACTTCAATTATTTGATGAGAGAAAACTAAAACAAATTAATGGTGTTTGGAGTATGAGAGGTTGTCTTGGTAATAAGCTTTTAAAAGAAATTAATCCTATGAATATGCCTATGCCTAAAGAAAAAGTTATAAGTCAAATTAAAACTTTAATAAATACTTATTACATCTTTTTAGGTTATGTTCAATTTGCGAATTACATTATTAAGACCATGAATTATGAGGAAGAAGTCAAAAAGCAAAAGGAAAAACGTGTGTTAAAGAAACCTGGAGAGAAAAGAGAAAAAACAAAGATTGAACTGTTAAAAGATGTCAAGGTTGAGTTAAATACTAGAGTTATTCGTCGTCTTCGTAATGAATTTGATAATAGATTGATTGTTATTGATGAAGTCCATAATATTCGTAAAACTGATGATAATGAAAACAAAAAGGTTGCAATCAATTTAGAATTTTTGGTAAAGGCCGCACAAAATATGAGATTCCTTCTTCTCTCGGCTACTCCAATGTACAATAATTACAAGGAAATTGTTTGGCTATTGAATCTTATGAATACAAATGATAGAAGAGGTCGAATTGAGGTAAGAGATATTTTTGATAAGAATGGAAATTTCAAGAAGGATGGAAAGGAATTATTGATTAGAAAAGCAACAGGATACATCTCCTTTGTTCGAGGTGAAAATCCATATACCTTTCCTTATAGAGTTTATCCAAATGATTTTGCTCCTAAAAATACATTTCCAACAATTAAATATCCCGAATATCAAATGAATCTTAAAAAAATATGTCATGAAGATAAACAAATTAACAAGAATGCAAGACCTGTTTCACGCTTGTTATATCTAACCAAAATTGGCGGCTGTGATAACTGTGGTAAATGTCAATATTGTTGTTATAAATATATTATTTATAATCTAAGAAATAAGAAATTTTCTATTACAACTAATCAAGGTGTAGTTAGAGAGATGCCTAGCTTTGAAAATATGGAGTCTTTTGGTTATACATTATTGCAGACCCCATTAGAATCTTTAATTATTTCTTATCCTGTTCCTGGATTAAAACAAATATTAGACGACATGCCGAAAGAAAAATATTCTCAAGAAGTGTCTAAAAGTTGTAGTGAAACAACTTCTATAGAAGAAGATGAAGAAGAGGAAGAGCAAGAAGAAGAGGAAGAGCAAGAAGAAGATGAAGAGCAAGAAGTTGAAGAGCAAGAGGAAGAAGAAGAAGCAGTTGGACCTATCAAACCTCAATCCAGACCTCTATTAATTGTTGAAAGCAGTTCATCCGAAAGAAAAAGTGCAGGAGAAGAAGAGGAAGAACCTATCAAACCTCAGTCCAAGCCTCCATTAATTATTGAAAGTAGTTCATCGTCAAGTAGTTCGTCTTCAAGCAGTTCATCTTCAAGCGAATCATCGAGTAGTTCATCGTCAAGTAAATCATCATCAAGTAAATCATCATCAAGCAGTTCATCATTAAGTAAATCGTCATCACCAGATTCTGACGATGAAATTGAAATTGACGATAATGAAAAAATACGAAAAGGTATCAAAAATAGACCTCAACCACTTATAATCGAAAGCACATCATCCGAAAAATCCAATGAAGATAATTATAGTCCAGATTTAGATATTAGACAACGAAGCGATCAAGGAGTTGGAACATCTAGGGGAGGAAAAACTACATCATCTTCATCATCAGATCTAAGAATGATTGACCCTCATCAATTAACTGGTAAAATTGGTTTAGAGAGAATGATGACATTTTTAGACAGCAAGTCTCCTCCTGTTAAGGGTGATTTTGAATATAAACAATCGACTCTTAATACTTATGGTAAAATATTCTCTCAAGCTGAGATTGGTAAGTATAGTTCAAAAATCAAGTGTGTATTAGACAAAATATTTAATCCTGATACTAAAAGGGTTTCTGCCGGTATTATTTTAATTTATTCTCAATATATTGACAGTGGTTTGGTTCCAATGGCTCTTGCATTAGAAGAAATGGGTTTCACTCGTTTTGGTCAAACTGGTATCAAGCCATTATTTAAATCTAGACCATCCGAAGTTGTAGATGTAAGAACAATACAGCCACCAGAAGACAAAAAGAATTTTAAACCAGCTCGATATTCTATGATTACAGGTGATCCAAGATTATCGCCAAACAATGATTTTGAAGTAAAAGGTTTAACAGGCGAAGATAATAAAGATGGTAGTAAAGTGAAGGTTGTCTTAATTTCCAAGGCAGGTTCTGAAGGTATTGATTTAAAATTTATTAGACAAGTTCATATACTCGACCCATGGTATAATATGAATCGTCCAGAACAAATTATTGGACGCGCTGTGCGTAACTTTTCACATGCTTTGTTACCCTTTGAAAAGCGAAATGTTGAAATATTTATGTATGGTACCATTCTTGATAAGAATGTCGAAGAGGCTGCTGATTTATACGTCTATCGAGTTGCAGAATACAAAGCTGTCCAAATCGGTAAAGTTACCAGAGTATTAAAACAGACAGCAGTCGACTGCATAATCAATCACGACCAAACTAAATTTACTCAAGAGATAATGTCGGCAAGTTTACAAGAACCAATTAATCAAGAATTATCTACAGGAGAAGTGCTACCAGAATTTAAAATTGGTGATGCTCCTTTCTCTCCAGCATGTGATTATATGGCTTCATGTAATTTTGACTGTATAGATGGAGATATGAATAAAATAGAAAATATAGATAAAATAAAATTAAATGAAGATACATATGACCAAAATTTTATTGTTATGAACTCAGAGAAAATTTTACAAAGAATTAGAATGCTTTTTAAAGAGTCATTTTTTTACAAGAAAGATACTCTTTTACGTTCTATACGCACACCAAAAGAATATCCATATGTTCAAATTTATTCAGCATTGACACAATTAATTGAAGATGAGAATGAATTCATTGTTGATAAATATGGAAGAAATGGAAGACTAATTAACATCGGAGAATACTATTTATTTCAGCCAGTAGAATTAAAAGATAAGAATATTTCTATTTTTGACAGATCGGTACCATTAGACTTCAAACATGATATGGTTAATTTTGAATTAAAACAAAATATTGTTAAGCCAGTAATTGATAAAAGAAATTTAAATAAAATAATAATAGAAGAAGAGGAAGTCGAAACGCCTGAAGGCAAACGTATTATGGACTTAATGAAAGTTAATTATGATATAGCTATCGAATTTTTAAAACAAACTAAAGTTCCAAGAGGTGACGATAATTGGTATAAACATTGCGGAATTGTGATGAAAAAGATGGCTAAGGAATATCCAGAATCAAAGAAATATTTGCTGCAGTTTTTAGTTGCGCATATGATAGAGTTATTGTTATTTGATGACAAAATAAATGTTATGAATTATTTGTATTCTCTCGAAAGTATTGCTCAAGAATCATTTGAAAGATACGCAAAAAATTATTTTGAGAAGAATTCTATAACATCGAAAAACTTTACTGCATTTATAACTTATAAATTAAATAAGAGAATGATAATGATATTAAATGAAAATAATAAATGGATTGAAGCAACTCCAGAGGATCAGAGAGAAATTGCCTCATCAAAAGAGACAAAAGATTTTTTAGCATTTAATCCAAGTGATTATAATACTATTGTAGGATTTATTGGTTATGAAAAGGGAAATAAAGACTTAGCATTTAAAACAAAAAATATGACATCAAAACGTGATACGGGTGCAAGATGTGACCAAGCTGGTAAAAATAAAAATCTAGCTAAGTTAAATGAAATTATTGGAGAGAATAAATATACAATTGAAAGTACAAAAGCAGTAAAAGATGAAGATGGTAATGTAATTCAAGAAGCCATGGGAAATGATGAATTATGTGTATTAGAAGAGTTTATTCTTAGATATTTTAATGTCAGCGAAGAAAATGGTAAAAAATGGTTCTTCACCCCAGAAATGGCGATTTATCATAAACTTTATACAGTTTTTGTTTAATTTAATTATATTTAAAATAAAATTGATATAAAATATAATTAAAAGATAATATGTATATACAATATAATGAAGGCAGTTTCTAAAACTACACAATTTAAAAAGCGCCGCGACACATTGGAATCAATATATTCGAGGTGTCTTTTGACCAGAAAAATTAGTTTACCTATTACTATTATTGGTAAGAACTTAGACGAAGTTATCGAAGAATATATTAAAAATAATTTTGAAGGGAAATGTGTTGTTGAAGGTTATGTCAAACCTAATTCTTCTAAAATTATTCGCTATTCAAGTGGAGTTATCGAAAGAGGAAATAATATTCTATTCGAAGTTGTATTTGAATGTGATGTTTGCTTTCCAGTTGAAGGTATGTTAATTCAATGCACCGTAAAAAATGTTGTGAAGGCAGGTGTTCGCGCAGAATCAGCTACAGATGTTCCATCTCCATTTGTTGTATTTGTAGCAAAAGACCATCACTTCAATAATCAACAATTTAATGATATACAAGTTGGAGACACTATTAGAGTAAGAGTAATTGGTCAACGTTTCGAACTTAATGATAAATATGTTTCTATTATTGGAGAATTAGTTAAGGATAAGCCGGAATATAGTCAAAATCCAAAACAACCTGCTAAACCTCGTCTTGTTATTAAAGACTAAATAAATAATTTAAATTATTAATAAAAATAATAAATTTAATTATTTTTTATACTAATATAAAAACAAACATATCAATATTATATTATGGAAGCAATTGTATCGACAAATGATATTAATAATTATTCAGTCAGCGAATTAAATTATTTGAGAGAATCGATTGAAAATATGAATAAATTTAATCAGGTTGGCGCATTAAGAATTTTGCATAAATATAAAGATGTTACTTTAAATGAAAATAAATATGGCACTCATGTAAATCTCTCCGAAGTCAAAAAAGAAGTCTTAGATGAGCTATCTATTTTTGTTAAATATGTAAATACTCAAGAATCTACTTTGAATTTTATTGAGCAACAGAAAGAAGATTATCGCAATATATTTTTCAATAAAGATATTACATTAGCAAAAGATATTAAAGATACCACGAAAAACTAATATACCTTAAATGAATGAACAATCATACGATTACGAATCTTATATTTTAAATGAAAATAATATGCAAAATTATTTAAAATATAAATTAAATATTGAAAAAGAAGCAGTTTTTAAATTTATTGAGCGAAAACCTAAATCAATTCCGAGTAAATTACCTTTATTTATTCCGAGTGAACAAGACTCTTTATTTTGGTGTTATTATATTATTTTAAATGGTGATTGTGACTATGAAATGTTAAATGTGAAAAATTCATTAATATCAAAACAAATTAAAATAAACTATGTAACCAAAATTAGAGAGAATAAACCTGTCATCAAAACATATAAGTTTGATACTATTACAAGTATTGAAAGCAATTTAGCTAATGATAATAACATAAGTATAAAAACAGTTATGTCTCTTTGTGCAATTGATAAGATAAATTTAATTTTTGTTAGCAGAAAAACTTACTTTGAATTGTTAATGAATGATACTGAACCAATTTATATCATTAGAGAAATTGAATCACAGTCAAAATATAGCAAAAAATATGGTTTTGAAATTGCGAATAATGATTCTCTCGAGAATATTAGAACAACTTTATATAAAATTGAAAATTTAGACAAGCCGATTAAAGGTTTGTCATCTTACAAGGTTAAAGATTTGACCGATATTTGTGATAAATTAGCAATTCAAACTACAAATACGGAAACTGGTAAGAATAAGACAAAAAATGAATTGTATGAATCAATTATACAATATTTTTAAATTATTAAAAAAATTGAACAATAATTTAAAAATATGTCTAAGTATATATATAACAATGAGTTCTATTGAAAAATCAAACGTTTCTAATTTAGAAGATGAACACGATTTTGGAGATACTGAATTAAACAAAGTCTTCAAAGAACTCGATAATAAAACTCAAAAAGACATTTTATATTATCCAAAAAAAGAAATCCAAATTTCTATTTTAAGAGATATAAATAATCCTGAGTTAAAATCTTTATATAATTCATTATCAGAAAAACAAAAAGAACAAGTCGATTCAGGCAAAATTCGTGACAAATATAGTATGTTAAAAACCTTATTAAAAACAAGAAAGGAAAAAGAAGTAAATATACCATCATCCGATAGCGCCAAGACACCTGAAGGACCGCCTCCACCATTATCTAATATACCTGAAGATACTCCTCTTCAAAGTCAAAGTCAAAATAAAATTGCTATAATTGTACCATTTCGCGATTCCGACAAGACAAAACCTAGAACTAAACAGCTTAATCAATTTGTCGAATGGATGAACTCTTATTTAGCTGGAAATGAATATAAAATTTTTGTAATTGAACAAAGTGAAGACGGACGTAAATTTAATCGTGGTCAGCTTTTAAACATTGGTTTTGAAATGGCAAATTCCGAGGGCTATAACAATTTTATATTTCATGATGTGGATTTACTACCATCTCCAGAGTTAAAACAATATTATACAAATGCCCCTACCGATAAACCAGTTCATATTGCTGCAGTTTGGAATAGATATGGCAATAATCCTACTTATTTTGGTGGAATTGTTTCATTTAACAGAGAAATGTTTCAAAAAATAAATGGTTTTCCAAATAATTTTTGGGGATGGGGGGGCGAAGACGATGAACTATTAAAACGAACTAAAAAATATTATAATATTTTAAAAGCTACAAAAGGTAAAATTACAGATCTTGAAAATTTAAATTTAAAACAAAAACTTGACTATTTGAGGGATAACGATTTAAAGTTTATGAAAAAAAGAGAGGCACTTGCCGAACATGAAGAAACCTGGAAAAAGAATGGGTTGAGTAATTTAGTTTATGTAGAAGTTGGTGATAGGTCTTGTGGTTCTCATTGTGAAGTCCATATTGTTAGTTTGGATTCAGATGATGAATCTCCGAGATTAGAAGAGGGAACTGCTTTAGCTGTACCAAAAGAAATTCAACAAGAATTATTTATACAAGAAGTCGAAGCTGAAATTTATGTTGAAGAAAATAAGCAATTTTCTCCACCTGAGCAATTTAATAGATTAGTGAAATTATTTTATGACCAAGGATTATTCAGAACATCTTCAACATTTGTTAATAATGAGCTAGAAGTAAGATTCGGAACAAGGGATATTAAACGCTTGACCAAAAATGATTATGACAATGTCGTAAAAACATTAAAATCATTTGGTTTTGTTTCAGCGAATCCTGCAGGAATTCCTTCACTTCGTATAAAAAATGAATTCTTAGATAGTGTTACTGGTCGTTTTAAGATGTCAGATATTAGAACACAGATTGACGGCATAATTGGTATTGAAAATTATTGTAAAAGCAATGATATCCGTTCGGTATATAAAGCTCTTGGCGCATCTGTTGAATTTCTTAATAAGAGAACATATATTAATCCAACCAATAAAAAAATGACTAGACCTGTTGACATGAATGATTTTAATTTTAGAGTATCACTTCAATCTGAAGAAAAAGTTAAAAAAGGTGTTGAGACTCATATTATAGAAAATTGGAGAAAGTCTAAAAAGGAATTTAGATATTTGAATCGTGTTACATTTGAACATCCTGAATTACCTGTAAGAGTTGACTTAAGTATTGCTAAATCTGGAAATAAAGGAAAGGATAAGCGCGGTTTTAGTTATATCATTCCTGTTTATACTCTTGAAGAGTCAAATATATTTAATAATCCAGAGTCATATGAGATTGAAATTGAAGTAAATAATAAATTAATTGGTCCAGGCACTAATTATCAAACACCAGAACAATTATTAGACGCATTGAGAAAGGTAATAAAATATGTTTTAAGTGGTATTCAAGGAACATTGTATCCTATTTCAATAAATGAAATGAATGAAGTTTCGAGAGATTATATGAAAATGATTTGGGGCAATGAATATGAGCCTGCTAGAAGAATTACATCACAGAATTATATTGGTCCAAACTCAATAACATTACAGCTTACAAATATTGCCTCATTTGACGAAAACTCTGTTATTCCAAATATAAGAAAAGATTTTATTGTTACAGAAAAAGCTGATGGAGAGAGACATCTTATGTATATATCGAATACTGGTAAGATATATTTTATCAATACAAATATGGATATAAAATTTACAGGCGCTAAAACATTGAATGAAGATTGTTTTAATACATTATTTGATGGTGAATTGATTTCACATGATAAAAACGGTGAATTTATTAATTTGTATGCTGCTTTCGATATTTATTTCCACAAAAATAAGGATATCAGACATTATACTTTTATGTTAAAAGAAGATGAACAAGATATCTATAAATGTAGATTTTATTTACTAGAAAAATTAAGTCATATTATTAATCCGATTTCGATTATGGATAATACAGCTAAATCAGGTGACAAACAAACCTTTAAAAAACTAATTGATAAATATGCAACAAATGAAATATCACCAATTCGTTTTATGATTAAGAAATTTTATCCAATGTCCACAAAGCAAACTATATTTGACGGATGTAAAGCGATTCTAGAAAAAGAAAAGCAAGGATTGTTTGAATATGAAACTGATGGGTTAATATTTACACATATGTTTTATGGGGTAGGCTCAAATGTCATTGGAAAGTCTGGACCTAAAACAAGAGTTACATGGGAATGGTCTTTTAAATGGAAGCCGCCACACTATAATACAATTGATTTCTTAGTTACAACTTTGAAAACACCAACGGGTGAAGATGTTGTAAAATCATTTTATGAAGATGGTATGACTATGACAAAAGATGTTCAATATGACGAATATAAAGTTATTGAATTGCGTTGTGGTTTTAATGAGAAATATGATGGTTTTATTAATCCTTGTCAAGATATAATTGATGATAATTTGCCAGAATATAAACCTCGTTTTGAAGACAAACAAACAAACGATTATGTGCCAAAAAGATTTTATCCAACAGAACCTTATGACCCTAGAGCTGGTATTTGTAATATCATGTTGCGTTTAGACGATTCTGGTGCTAAACAAATGTTCGCAAAAAGTGGTGAAGTAATTACTGACAATACAATTGTTGAATTTTCATACGATATTGATGAACATACCGATTGGAGATGGCAGCCATTGCGTGTAAGACATGATAAAACTTCTAAACTTAGAAGAGGTGAAAAGGAATATGGTAATTCTTATAAGGTTTGTAATGAAAACTGGAAATCAATTCATCCAACCGGTAGAATTGACGAGTATATGTTAATGACTGGATTAGGTATTCCAGAAATTACTGTAAGCGAAGATGTTTATTACAATACTCCATCTGGAAAAATGAAAACTGAAGGTTTAAAGAATTTCCACAACTTATATGTTAAAAAAATGCTTATTAGCGGCGCAGCTAAACAAGGTGATACATTAATTGACTTTGCCTGCGGCAAAGCGGGCGACTTGCCTAAATGGATCGCTGCCAAATTATCCTTCGTATTTGGTGTGGATTTGTCTCCGGATAACTTAGAAAATCGCCTCGATGGCGCATGTGCCAGATATATTAAAGCCAGAAAAGCCAATAAACATATTCCTTATGCTTTGTTTGCTAATGGTAATAGTGCATTTAACATCAGAGATGGCTCTGCTATGCGTAGTGATAAAGCTAAACAAATTACAGCAGCTGTATTTGGCAATGGACCTAAAGAAGCCGACAAAATCGGAAAAGGTGTTGCTAGACAATATGGTAAGGGAGATACTGGATTTAATGTTGCTTCGTGTCAGTTTGCGATCCACTATTTCTTTGAAAATCCTGATACCTTAAAAGGCTTCTTAAAAAATGTAGCCCAATGCACAAAACTTAATGGTTATTTCATTGGCACATCATATGATGGTAAAATATTATTCGATAGACTTAAAAAAGTTAAAACTGGTGACAGTATTCAGCTGGTAGATGAAGGCAAAAAAGTTTGGGAGGTTCAGAAAATTTATAAAGGCGACACATTTGAAGACAATTCTAGTTCAATCGCATATGAAATTAGCGTTTATCAAGAGTCTATCAATCAATATATTTCTGAATATTTGGTTAATTATGATTATTTTGATAGATTAATGGATGCTTATGGATTTAAACTTATCAGCAGAGAAGAATCTAATGAGATGGGATTACCTGAGGGGTCCGGTTTATTTAGCGAGCTGTTTATTAATATGTTAGATGAAATTAAAAGAAATAAATTTAAGGCTACTTCATATGGTGAAGCTCCTAATATGACTGTAATTGAAAAAGAAATTTCATTCCTCAATCGTTATTTCGTTTACAAAAAAGTTAGAGAAGTAAATATTGAAAAAATACAACTTGAATTAGGCGAATATGAAGAGGCTGTCGAACAAAGAGAAAAACAAGAAACTAAGAAAGCAGTCGTTGTCGCCAAAGAAGAAGAAGTTAAATTGCGTCCTAAAGTTAGAAAACTCAGTAAAAAATTATTACTTGTTGCTGCTACTGAGGCAGTCGATGAACCAGCTAAAGAAATTGAAGAAGCAATTGAGAAAAATAAATCTAAAAAGGAACCTAAGAAAGAGGTTAAAAAATCTAAAAAATTGTTAATTGTAGAAAGTAGCGATGAAGAAAATTAACTATAAATTTAATAACAGACTTAAATAAATTTTATAATATATAATAAGACCAATGAGTTATTACATATTACCAAAAAATATAAATAATATTAATGTTAATCCACATTATTCAAATGAATCATGTGCTCCATATATTTCGCATTCTTTATTAAGTTATTATAATGAACTTAAATGTCAAATTGACGAAATGTTTATTAACGACCAAGATTTATCTAACAATTGCATTGAAGATGTTTTAAAAATTATTAATCCATATGAATTTATTTTTTCCAAGGTGCCTGGTTCTAAATTTTCCGTAAGCAAATTACGTTCAAAAAGTAATACATTTTATGATTTATTAGAAATATACAGCAACTTAAATTTATTAGATTTATTTAAAGAAACATTGGTTTTAAATACTCTGCATTCGTCACCAAATCATGAAGAAGCTGTTGAATGTTTTGAAATATTTAGAGAATATCAATCTGATATACATATTGAAGCAAATAATATTGATATGGATAATGATTTAAGTAATTCAAAATTTGATTTTATATTTTATGAAACAAACACAGTTAATTATTTTATTTCACTAATTCAATCAATAATTATTATACTTAGAAATCAAAAATATAATGGTATATCGATTATTAAAATTGATGGAATTTTTCATAAACTAGTTGTAGATATTTTATATTTTTTATCTTCCCTCTACGACAAAGTTTATATAATCAAACCTAGCACTAATAATATTACATCATTTGAAAGATACATAGTTTGTAAATCATTTATACATAATGAACATGCTACATCATATCTAAAATTAAATTATTTGAAATTAATAATATTTATTAAGCGTCTCGAAAATAAATACATTTATTCAATTTTAGATTTTGAAATTCCATATTATTTTAAGAATAAAATAGATGATTTTAACATTATTATAGGTCAGCAACAATTAGAAGCATTAGACCAGATTATTACCATATATAAGAATAAAAATAAAGATGATAGAATTGAAAGTATTAAAAAGAATAATATACAAAAGTCGGTTTCTTGGTGCGAAAAATACAAAATTCCATGCAATAAATTTACGGAAAAAATCAATATTTTTTTACCAATAGTAAATGAAACATCGTAAATTAAATAATTTAAATATATTCGAATAAATTATTTAATAATGTCAAGTGAAATAGATTGTTTGTTTGAAAATTTTGAACATGAGAATTTAACTATTATATGTCTTCTCTCTAATGGTAATCCTGGAGCTTGTATAGTATTAGTAAATTTATTAAATGATATTGATTCACCAACACTAATCCAATTCCTTAAAAAACTCTGGACTAAAAAAATTATTGGTGCTCGTTTATGGTATATTTACAAAAATGAATGTAGTCAAGATATTCAACAATTTATAACAAAAGACTTAGAACCATTTGACAACGCATATTTTTACGAGAAATTTGAAAAATATGTTTAACTAAAGGTATCTTCGATTTAACCAATTGTATCTTCGATTTAACCAATTGTATCTTCGATTTAACCAATTGTATCTTCGATTTAACCAATTGTATCTTCGATTTAACCAATTGTATCTTCGATTTAACCAATGATATCTGCAATTTAATATGCTGCACTTCCAGTTGTAGTATTATAAGTATTTGGTGATTGAGAATAACGATTGGTTCTAAAAACTGTTCCAGGGTAATATCTGTATGGACTTGGTTGTGAAATAGGATTTTGATATTCAGGTAATCCTTTTTGAAAACGGCAAAATTTCTTATTTTCGAATTGTCCAGATTGAGAGAAGTTCAAAGGCCAAGGTGTGTTACATGTTGGGGCTTTATTCTTCAATAAGTTTTTAGTATTGTTAGCATCTCCTGCATATAATTCATTTGCAGTGACTAAGAATTGACCAGTATTATTGTAGTTTTGGATAGATGCAGCATTTGTAGAAATAGTGTCAACATTTAATTTCAATAAACGAGTGGAGCTGCATACGGCACCTTGTTTAGCAAACTGATAGTTATTTGGTTTATAAACAGTTAATTGACATCCTGCGGGATTAGTAGGACCAGATGGAGGCATACCTGAATAAGGATTATTTATGAAAACTTCGAAGACGACATTTGCTGATGCTTTTTGAGATTCTGGTAATCCTTGAATCCAATCAAAAAATCCAGGAATTGAATTAATACCAGTACTATTAAATTGGTCAACTTCAGTTTGTGTGATGATATTCTCGTTTAACATAATACCTAACATTTGATAAATAAATGCCAATTCAGTTCCTTCGTATAATTGGGTATTTAATTGGCAATTTGCTAAATAAGTATTAGCTAAAGCTAATGGTCCTCCTGGTTTAGGTCCATTATTTCCATCTACAGAATAGTAGTAAGGATTATTGTTATCATAAGGACCTGTTCCATTTGTTCTGTAAGACAAGAAATTAAATGCTTTTTGGTCAAAAGTCTTACATCTATTTTGTAAGTATTGTTTAGTTGTAGTATAATAATTCTTCTTTAAAATAGTGCTGGCATAAATAACACGTTGTCTGGCATTCTTTTCTTGATTGCAACATAATACGCGATTAGTTGTATTTGGCTCAGGATTCTCTAATAAATTAAAGTTATTTGGTTTATAAGATGCAATAATACCAACACCTTCACATGTTGTGCAATCTTTATTTAGTTGTAATACTCCGTCACGTTCATCGACAGGATTTAACTTAACTATATAAGCACCTGGTTTGTCTTGCATTTCGTTAAGTAAACCAGAACCTCCAAAACCTCCTCCGAGAGAAGTACCTTTACTAGATTTAACAAATCTATTCATGTTGTAGTTAATTAAACCATTTTCGTCAATATTTAAGGTTACATCATTGTTTTGACCATTTACAACAATATTTGGAACACCTTCTACAGGTTGTGGTGGTATAACTCTACCTTTTCTATAATGTTTAATTGGTCTGGCTAAACCAAAACCAGTTTGAAAAACATTACCAGGGTCTTTATTTGTAAGAGGTCTAATATGACCAGGTGCGGTCCCTACAGGAAAACTATTAATGCCTGTACCTTTCCAAGGTACATATTGTTTGTTATAATATGTGCTGTTATGTGTATAACCTGAAGCAGGCATTGAATTCATTCCTAATGGATAAACTGCTGATGACATTTATAATATTATTAAAGAAAATAAAAAAGTAATATTATTATATAAATGTTAAGTTTGGTAAATATATTAATAGCTTTTTTTGTATTTCTAATTATATATCAAATAATTTTAGCAAGCAATGTTGTTGAAGGATTAGAAACTCAATATAAGGATTATGATACAAATAATCCAGCAAATGCTCTTATTTTGGCTCAGCAAAATGCAGGAAATATAGAATACTTAAAGCAAAGGATTAATGTTGTCCAAGATATGTACGATGATGTGCAAGATTTAAGTGGAAATGTGTATAACTTACAAGAACAAGTGAACAGTTTAATGCAAGCTCAGCAGGATTACGCAGATCAAATGACAGGTGGAACTGCTCCAGAAATATCAGGCACTATAGAAGAAGACGAAGAACCTGAAAATAATTTAATTACATAATAGTTTTACATAAAATAAATATATCTATATAAATTAGTATATGGCAAATTTATTTCAAGAAGTATTAACAGATACAAAAGGTGTCGAGGAGAGATTACTTGGGCCTACTTATCCATATTATAAGAATATTAAGACTCCGTCAGAGATAGGAATGAGTGATAAAGGAACAATTCAACAAATGGGTAAAAATATAGATGGTTTAATTGAATATGTGGAATTGTTAGTCAGTGGAAACAGCAGAGCATCAGCAACCGGAAAGCCTTTAGGGAACAAATTTTTTTTAAAGACTGGTGGTAAATGTGCCGCAATTGATAGTTGTTCTGATCCAAATGATGTATCTACATGTGAAAAAGTAGACAGATATATATATGTTGATAATGTTCCAGAGGGTAATATTCCATTTATTTCAAGTGGTTTAGGTGTAAATTTTTCGGAATTCAAAGGTTTAATTCCCGGTGCGATGGGTAATCTAAATGTGTTAAATCCGTTTGCGATATTGAGAGCATTTCTCTCGGGATCAACGCCACCATGTCAAACAATAACAATGCAAACAATAACTAGTGATAATGTAAGATCATCCGAGTCGCATTATGTTACGCTTGCGGATATAACAAATATGGATCCATGTTCATTTCCAGACAAGAAAAATCCTGTTACTGGTCAAAAATGTAGAGAGACATTTCAAAATTTAAATCCAGAGACAGTTATGCCAGACGATCCATTAGCTCAATTATATTTTGCGAGTTTAGGAGTTGTAGGATTATTTATTTTATATCGTTTGATGGAGAAATCAAAATAATTCAAAAGTATTTAAATATATTTTATTGACCTTTAATATATGTCCAAAAATATCAATATTTGGCTATAAAAAGGGATTCAATCGAATATTTGAACGCAACATATATTTCTAGATGCAAAATGGGATGTCAAAATCATTATACTTCATGCAAAGTATGATTGCATCTGTAACGAATTGGTAAAACACGACGACTTCAGCAAGAATATCAATCTGAAATAATTCAAAAATAATTTTAAAAAATATAATTATAAATAAGAATGAATAACCAGCAATTAAATAAATATATTGGTTGGAGATGGAGTAATATAACAAAAAATACAATTGAGTCAGAATTTAGGCCACATAATGTTATATCATGTGATATGAGTTATTTTAATTCAGAAGTTTTTTTAGGAAATAAAATACGTTGTTTAGTGTTGAATGGCGTAATAACACAAATTAGATTTAATTAAATAACATATTATTTTATAATGTCAAAAAATTTTAGACAATATAAAACTAAAAATCGCAAACGTAAAATCCGTAAACAAACTCGTAGAAAGAAGATGAAAGTTGGTAATGGAGAGAAAGTGAAATGTAGTATGTGTGAAAAAATGGTCAATTTGAAAAATACATTCACACCCAGAGAATGTCTTATGAAATATGGTAAGGGCGCACATAAAATATGCGATAAATGTTGGTGGGATCCGCAAACAGGTTTTGCATTAGAGTCGTCGTCTCATTTGTGTCCGGGTTGCCAGAAAGGTTTACCGCTAACTCCGTATAAAAAACCGCCACCAGTTTTTGTCGACCTTACCGAAGAATAATATATATTAATTTACCTACTTAAAGACGTTGCACTACATGATGAAGGGAAATCCTTGAATTTTTGAAAAAAAGGTCCAAAAAAGTTCCCTACACATGAAGGAACGCGAAAACGACTCAAAAACTGAAAAGTATTTTGGCTTTTCAAAAATGGACAAAAAAAATGTCCAAAATTGGGTAGCCCAAAACGTTCTTACTGACGAAAAATTTTGTCTAGATAAAGAAAATTTATCGTCACAAATTAAACCAAAAAAAATTTTTTTGTTATGATAATTTTTTGAAAAAAAACTTAAAAATAAATTCTCAAGCTTATTTATGGGGACATTAAGGGACAAAAATGGGACAAAAATAAGCCAAAATTCAGCTTTCAAATTTTATTGTAAAGATTGTGACTATGGAACGTGTAAAAAAAGTAACTACGATGTTCATATTTTAAGTGATAAACATTTTAGGGTTACAAGTGGTTACAAAAAGGGACAGCTTTCAGTCGAAAATCAGCCGACACCTAATTCCATCGAAGATGAAAATTTTGTCTGCGCGTGCGGTAAGCAATATAAACATAGACAAGGATTATGGCGACACAAAAAAAATTGCATAAACGAAAATACCAAAAAACTTAGTGAAATTGACAAAGATGACCTCATAATCACTCTTCTTAAACAGAACGCAGATTTAATTAAAGGTCAGCAAGACATGATGATTAAACTTACTGAAAATGGCATAAATAATAATAGTCATAATACTACTCACACCAATTCTCATAACAAAGCATTTAATCTTAATTTATTTTTAAATGAAACTTGCAAAAATGCTATGAATATCACTGACTTCGTAGATTCCATTAAATTACAGCTAACCGATTTAATAGATGTCGGAGAGATTGGATTTGTAGAAGGAGTTTCGAAAATAATTGTTAAAAATTTAAATAACTTAGATGAAACTATAAGACCTATTCATTGCACAGATAGAAAAAGAGAAACTATGTATATAAAAGATGATAATAAATGGGAAAAAGAAGATGATAATAAAACAAAATTAAAGAAGGCTATCAACAGAGTTGCAAATAAAAATATAAGATTATTACCACAATTTCGAGAGCAATATCCTGAATATAGTAATTCATCTTCTAAAATATCAGACAAATATGATAAGATGGTTATTGAAGCAATGACTACTGATGACAATAAGAATGAAAAAATTATTAAAATAATTTCTAAAGAAGTTTTAATTGATAAAAATATGAAATAGTCTAATCAAATGAAAGCAAATCAATAACAGTATTTTCGGATTCTTTGTTCATTAATTGTTGTGTTAAATAATCTATAGTTTTTAATTTGGTATTCACTTCTTTTTCCAGTTTAGCTATTATTATTTGTTGCGATTTTACCACTTCTTTAAGCTTTTCACATTCTGAATAAAAATTCATTTTATTTGTATTCAGTTCGCTTAACCATTTTTGATGTGTTTTGGTCTTAATATGTATTGCAAAACTAGACCTACTATCGAACACATGATCTTTTCTAGCACCACAAGGACACCTTAATCCATTCGAAAACTTACTGGACGGCGGCAGATAATCAGCATAATTTCCATTATTATCTATATTTGGTTCATATATATCTGAATCTATTGTTAATTCCATTACTACATTATTGTAGTAATAGATTTTTAAATTCATTTTATAAATTATATTTTCTTACCACATACCTCGTAACCATCTACTTCAAAAGGATTTGCCATATTAATTTCCGATTCATTATAATTAAATGTAATTTCGTCATATTGTTTAATTTCTTTAATAGCAATTATATTATTTAATTCTATTTGTGTATTTGGCTCAAATGAATGATTAATATATTGACCATATTTATCTATAACATGCATTTCATTTCCTATATGTATACTTTCTTTTGTTGGTTGTAAAACTAATTTTCCTTGTAATTTTAAAATAACATCACCAATTGCGTATGTTCTAGTAGCATATAAACCCTTAGGTATATCTGCAGAAATTATACATCCAGTATGATTTATAAAATGTTGACCGTGTTCAATCATATTTTTAATTAAACGATGACAGATATTTACTTGAATTATTAGTAGTATAAAATATATTTAATCTAATTAAATATATTATATTTAACGTCTTCTATGACTTTTTCTTCCCTTTCTTCCGCGTCTTCTAGTTCTTCCACCAACCCAATTATGAGGTTGAGCAGTTTCACCAGAAAATGAAGCAGCATTAGCAGATAATCCAGTTGTAGGAGTATTGTCTTTAAATCCTCCTCTCATACGACGTCTTCTAGTTTTTCCACCATATGTTGAAGTTGTCATAGGTTGAGTAGTTGCGGTAGTTGTAGAAGTGGGAGCTGGTGCTAGAGTAGGTGTTGAACCGGTTAATCCAGATGTAGCACTTGAAGTAGCTTGTTTGGTCTTTTCCCAAAAGCTACTCGCGCCTTGAGTTAAAGATGAACCCCAATTAGATAATGTATCTAAGAATCCGCCTTTCATTGTTCTTCGTCTATATCTATGTCTTCTAGGCATTATATATTAGAAAAAGAAATAAATATAAATTTTTTAAGCTTTATTAACAAATCTTTTATAAGCATAAAAAGCGGCTAAAGCACCCAAAATTTGAACCATAATATATGGTAATACATCAGATTTGGATAGTTTACCGGCGGCAAATAAAGAAATGGTAACAGCTGGGTTATACGCTCCACCAGAGATGGCACCGCCAAGTAATGCTGCAACTGCTAAAGCAGCACCAATTGCCAACCAATTTCCTGTTGCGAAAATAACAAACATCAAAAACATAGTTCCCAAAAATTCAACTAAATATTTTTTCATTATATAATAAATAATTATAATATTTCTATAATTATTTTGTAAATATATCATATAAAACTAATAATTTTGACGCACAATCGCACCCCATGCACAAACCTGACCATTACTTAAACTGGTATTTTCAATTGCTCCCTTTTTTTTGGGTGGTACACATCCTCCTGAACGAGCTCTTCTTATTGATGAACGAGTTCCACTTGGATAATAACTTTTAGTTCCTGTTGGTACAGCATTTGGTAAGTTTACTTTATATGCCGTTTGACCTACAGCATTTGCCTTAACAATATTAACGTACATAGATGATGGAATTGGTGGAATATAATTTGTATGTGTTGATATAGGAACTTGTCTTTGAGAAGAATTAATTACGTATGCTTGTGGAACAGAGATTTTTCCTAAAGCAACTTGATTAGCCTTTACTTGTTGAGAAATGGCTGTTCTTAAATATTGTTTTCTCATATTTGAGTTCATATCAGCATAAACGGGTTCTTGCATTGGATAAAATTGAGGTGGTGTTGGACGAATACCAGCTAAAATACCATAACTATGATAAGGTATTTGACAGGGTGTTTGACTTGTGCTTAATGGCCCAGTTATAGGAGCATTAACATAATTATTATAAGATACAGAACCTATATTAGTTGATACCGCGTATGGAGTAGTCATTATATATATCAAAATATATTATATTTAATAGCATAATATGTAAAATAACCAAATGTAGCACCTGAAAATAATAACGTTAGACCATTTAATACAAATAGTTTATTTGTATTATTTTCATTCATCAATACATTACGATTCGCAATGCTATTGTTTATTAAATATAATGAATTTGAAAATAAATAAACAGAACCTAAAATTGTGCCAGATAAAATTATTGTTTTTGGAAGCATTTTATAAATTAATTATTTAGTTAGTTTTATACAGTTTTAATTTAATAATATTGAGCCTTATATGGGTTATAGTGTGGATTTGAACCATAACGTCTATAATAGTGTGGCTGTTCTTTAACTAGAACAGTTTTTGTGGTTGTAGTAGATGGCACTGTTCTACTGTGCATAAATCCTAAAAATATTAAAACAAGAAGAGCAATAATTAAGATATTAGCTTTATCCATTTATATATTTACTTTATATTTTTTATCGAAGTAATTTCTTTTTTTACTTGATTAGGAGTTCCACAAAATAAACATAATTGAACATTTACATTAGGTTCAACTATTAAACTATTATTTTTTTTACATTTACAACATTTAAATACGCCATTCAATTGGCATATTTTAGAGGTATTAAAGTCCGTTTTCTGATATAACATTTGAAGTCTATGATTATTCATATGTTATATAATATTCCTAAATTATTTTACTTAATATCTTCTAATTGCTCTAATAGCAGATTGACTTGATTTTGATTGATCACCTCCATAAGTTAAATCATTATAGTTCTTATTAACTGCCTTTTGCTTCAAATAAGTAACATAGTCAGAACTATCATACACAAACTTAACATTGCAAGCAGCCGCTGGAATATTATTAAGAAGTTGAAGATTATTATAAGCAGCAGATGGAACGCAAGTGCTTTGGACCGCACCGAATCTTTGTCTTAAACCTTTAAGTCCAGGTCTACTTTGCGGTGTTTGACAAGTTCCACCACAAGAATAATTTTCACGACTTAATAAATCTCCAGCATTATTAACCGCTCTAAATGGAGTAGTAATTGGTTGTTTTAAATTATCGCGCCTCAATTGACTTGGGTATGTTGTATTCCAAGCATTTTTTAAAGTAAAACGAATATGTTCAAATTCAGGATAACGTTTATCAACATTTTGAGTTTGTTGTGGCATATAACCTCTAATAGCACCACCTGAGTTTTTTGGATTAACTACAAATTCTTGAAACGCTACATTACTTCCATTAATTGGGCTTGAATATCCTACAGATGTCGACATTTATATAATACATTAGTAAAAAAGTTTTTTAAAATGTCTCTAAACTTTTATAGAGAGAATAAAATATTAAAATAATGTATAATGTTCAATTTTTTGATGTTAGTAAGTGCTATTGTTTTAGTATCTATTGATTTCGTTTACTTAAATGTAATAAAAGACTATTTTGGCTCTCAAGTTCAACGTATTCAAAATTCCACTATGAAAATAAATTATTTAGGAGCTATAATATGCTATATATTGCTAATTGTTGGAATTAATTATTTCATTATTAAACCACATAAATCTGTTAGTGATGCGTTTTTGTTAGGAATTATTATATATGGTGTTTATGAAACAACTAATTATGCTACATTAAAAAATTGGTCTATTTTAACTGTTATTATTGATACATTATGGGGTGGAACTTTATTCGCATCAACCACTTATCTCGTAAATTTATTACGCTAAATATTATACTATTTATATTTATAAATATCTTAAAGAGAATATTATAATCATTATAAATGGAACATATACAAAAATTTATTGAAAATAGTTTTTATGATGAAGAAGAACGGATAGATACTATGGCAGATTTTGTTTATTCATATAATAATTGTGAATTGTTAGAAGGATGTGTTATGGAAGATATCATTTATATAAATGAAATTGATGAACATACAAGCACCTCTATTTGTTTTACCCATAAACAACAACCAAATTGTATATATATATGGAATATGGAGATGTCTGCTTTACATCTAATTGCGACTAGATATGAGTTAGAATTTAATAAACCAAGTGAATTAAAATCCGCACATATATTATCAAATTCAACGGACGAATTTAAGTTTATATTTTATTTATTTGAACCAGGCATTTATATTGATAACTGGGCTTTTTTGAGAATATCCGAAGACACCTATATAAATCGTTCAGACTTTACATTACTATCTTATTATGAACCACATAAAAAATGTAATATACAATGGAGTGATGAAATAACCGTAAAATTAGATAATGCTTCTAAATGTAGTATTTTCAAAAATAATACATTAGTGTCAGGATTTAAGGATAAAAAAGGTAATTTTACAAGAGGAGATAGTTCTACATCTGCTTATACCGACGCGGATAAAAAAAAATTAATTATATTTAATGATGGTGATGTTGGTCATATTATTATTATTTCTAAAGTATAAATTATTATTATATGAAATTATATTTTTTATATAATAATTGTCAAATACTTATGAATATGCGCCTCCTTTATAGACGTATTTAAACATTTTATAATCCAAAATTATTTTATATTTATTATTTATCCTTCAGTTAACAAACGTGGTGCGATATTCATTGTATTCAATTCTTGGAATAATAGCTTGCATGAATAAGGAATTTCTACATATGCAAAGTCCGCTCTGTTACCGCAAGTATGACATAAGTGAATATGCATCTTATCATTATAAGACGCAATAAGACCACATTTCCTGCAAACAAATACTGAATATTTATCAGAAGCATCATACATTCTTCCTCGTGTAAATCTAGAAGCACCGTGAGAAACCATACAATCTCTCTCCATCTCACCAAATCTTAGACCACCATCACGACTGCGACCTTCGGCTGGTTGTCTGGTAAGATTAACCATAGGACCAATTGAACGACTATGTGCCTTGTCATTTACCATGTGCTTTAAGCGTTGATAAAAGACAGGGCCCATAAATACACTGCATTCGACTTGTTCACCAGTTAAACCATTATATAATAACTCGTTACCATGTGCTTCATAACCAGCATTCAGTAATAAATCACAAATGTCTTTAAGCTCAAAATCGCCAAATGCAGTTCCATCGCCAAATAATCCAAGTTCAACAAGAACTTTACCTAGAACAGTTTCCTTCAATTGTCCAATAGTCATACGAGATGGGATTGCATGAGGATTAATAATAATATCAGGTCTTACACCATTTTCAGTATATGGCATATCACATTCCGGAATAATATTACCAACAGTTCCTTTCTGTCCATGTCTCGAGCTAAATTTATCACCAATTACTGGTTTTCTTACTACTCTAGTTCTTACCTTTGCAAAATTATATCCTTCGCCATTTCTATCAATAAAATTTTTATCTACATAAGTCTCTTCGGCAGTTTTATAAATTTTACTCTGATCTTCATACTTGATAATTTTAGTATGATCATTTCTATTTTCTTTAATAGGTGTGACCTTTGCAATAATAACATCACGATTTTCAATCAAAGTATTTTCAGGAATAACACCTTTCGAGTTAACCTTATTATAATTTCCCATCTTTAAACCTTTAGTTTTAGTTGGGTCAGGTTTGCATCTAATTTCTTCATCACCATTAATTTTTTGCTTGTCTTCATCTTTTTCAGTATGATAAATAGTTGCTAACGCCATACCTCTATCGATAGAACCCTTGTTGACTAATAGCGAATCTTCTTGATTATATCCGGTATGAGTCATAATTGCTACTATAAGCTGAGAACCAGATGGAATTTTATTTAAGTGAATTAAATTCATGATACGTGTTTCAACAAGTGGCTTCATTGGATAATTGAGAACATATGCGGTTTTATCCATACGATTTTCATAGTTAGTCGCATAAACACCCATTGCTTGTTTACCCTGTGCACATTGATACGTATTTCTAGGTGATTGATTATGTTCTGGAAATGGAATACAAGATGCTAAAACTCCAAACATAGTTGATGGATGAATTTCGCAGTGTGTAAATCTGGACAAATTATTAGTAGGATCAATAATATCTTTTGGATTTGTAGCAATCATAGACCAACTTTGTTCTTCTGGGTCAATATATTCTAAAACGGCTTCATCAAGCTTTGAAGATGCTAACAAATGTTCCCAATTATATTCACCAGAATTAATTTTCTCGATAATTGTATTATTGATAAGAATATTTTTATTTTTAACACGTAATAATGGTCTGGTTAATCTTCCGCTATCATTGCATACTCTAATTTCTTTTAATTTATAATCAAAGACAATTGATGTATAAATATTAATAATTCCCTTATGTTTTTTATCCTTTAAGGAATTATATAACTCAATCGGGTTCATAGTAATACCAACCCATGAACCATTAATGAACACTTTAACTTTATCGTAAATAATTTCTGGTGTTAATGATGCATCGTCAATTTTAATGATATTAGGCATAATGTATTCATATAATGGCAATGAATTAGAATAAATAGTCAAGTGACTCATGTAGGCCAAATTTTTTACAACTCCAACGGATTGCCCTTCTGGTGTGTTATGTGTTACTAAACCATCTTTTAAACAAAACCTTCCGCGTTTATCGTAAAGTTGCCAGCCTACATATGGTCCAACACCTGCCTCCACCAATGTAAATTTTGAACACATAAAAGATTTATTTCTAATTTCATCAGTTTTATTTTTTGCCTGAAATAATTTCTTACGTGGTAATAGAGTAGGAATTTCATCAATATTATAACCAGTAATTCGTAGTTCTTTATATGTGCTAAATTTTTTTTCATTAGTGACGGCATCTGTCCATTGGCTTTTTCCTTGTGCAATACTACAACAAAACCCTAAAGACATTGCTAGTTTATGCGCGTCTTCAATAATTCTATAATTATTAGGACCTTGACTAATTCGAATTTCATGTCCATTATTACGCACAGACCCATCAGTATCAATTAATCCTGCCAACACTTTTAATCGTGTTTCTCTGTCGTTTTTAAGATATTCATTTGGAATATGTTTATTCTTTACTAAATTATATTTTCGTAAATATTTTTTAAGAGGTGATTCTTCTACTCTATTACATTCACCATTTGAAGCTGCATCACAATTTAGCTTTGAAACAATAGAGAAACTGTATTTGTTACCTTTTTTGATTAATGCTCCATTAATTGAAGCCCAATTTTCCCAATAAGCTAATGTCTCATTATCTGTGTTATAATTTAAAGCAAAACCAGTTCCATCACTTAACCCATCTCCCAACCACATTCCAAGCAAATATGGATCCATTTCTACATCCTGTTTAACCCAATTAATTTTTTCTACTTTAAATAAAACCAATTTATCTTGTGTTCTCTTGTCTAATTTTAAATAATTTTCAATAGTTATATCTAATGTATCATCTTCTTCAATTTTGCTAATATATTCTTGAGCATCAATTAATTCCTTAAAATATTTTTCTTTAAATCTCATATCGTTTTTATCAAGAAATTCAACAGCATATTTATAATTTCTATCTTTTCTGTTAATATTAACTAAATTTCTATGTCCACGAATTTTTAAGGTAAGAATATGGTTATCTGTTACTCTATGTTTGATAAAGTTGTTCTTATCTGGAATGATGTCATACATATTCTTAAATCCAGAACAAGTTGTTCTAACACTTGTAGGATTTCCATTATCGTCGACTAATAAATCACCTACTTCAATTTCTTTGGCAAGTTTAATTGTTCCATCCCACATTAAAATAGGAGTTTCTGGATCAAAACATTCAGCAGGACACAAGAACCCCCATGTGGTATTATGCAATTTACGAGGTGGAATTAACTTGCCACTTTTATCAGTTGGTGTAGAAATTCTTCTTGCGTGACTTAAGCTGGATACATAGTTAAGTCTATTATAAACTTGAGCAACACCAACTTTATTTGAATTGCTATGTTTAATACCAAAATCTCCGGTAGATAATGCTCTTTTAATTCCGTTTTCAATGGTTGCAGATTTAATAATTTTATAGATATTTGTCAAATTGATAATATTTTCGTAGTCATCCTTAGAACGCCATGAACCAGTATTAATTTCACGAATGACTTGTTTTTCCATATCTTTTACGAGCTTATTGAAATAATTTCTATATAGGTTATTTAACAATGTTCCCGTTCCATCAACACGCTTGTTCAAGTAAGAATCTCTATCATCTTGCTTGATAATTTCGAAGTATGCTAATAACAACTTATTAGCCATATAACCCAAGAAATAAATTTTTTGTTCCATGCTATGACAATGTGGAAATAAATCGTTATTCAAAATATCTAAGGTAAATTCATGCTTCTTTTTGGCTCCGGTTTCCTTGTCCATGTTAATTGGTGTATACATTGCAAAACTGGTAATGTATTTAATACATTCTTCTTGTGTTAAGAACTTATTAGCCTCAATGGTAGATGCTTGCAATGCTTCCAATAATTTCTTATTTTTTTCATCATTAATGTCAAGTAAAATCTTCTCGCAAATATCTCTGTCAGATAGCACCCCTAATGCTCTGAAAACAATAAACAAAGGAATTGGTTGTTTAACTCTTGGAATTTCAATTACGATTGGTAAACCAAAACCATTATTTTTAGACGATATAAGCATAGAGATTTGTTTAGGAGAAATGCATTTGAAATCAGGTACAGATTTGATTTCAGCCTTCCATAAATATTTGGTCTCATTTTTTTCAACATTAAAACAATAGACACGATTTTCAGCTGCGCGTTCTTGTCCTAATACAGTTTTTTCTGAACCATTGATAATAAAATATCCACCAGCATCAAACTTGCACTCACCAGTTTTTTCATTATCAAAATGTTTATACTGGTTTAATACGCAAATGTTAGACTTCAACATAATTGGTAACTTGCCAATATGAACTCCTGGAATGGTCTTGTGAAAGATTTGTGTATTTTCAAGATTAGTACCATTTCTTACGACATATTTAATGTTAATGTCGATGGTAGTTGCAGCAGAATAAGTGAAGTTTCTGAGACGAGCTTCTTGTGGAAACATTAATTTAATGGCACCATTATTCTCGTGAATTTGAGGTCTGTAGATATGAAAATTTTCAAATGTGATAAAGATTTCTAATGCATATTTTTTAGAAGCTGGGTCGAAGTCTTGTTCAGACGCAATATGAACTGGATTAAACATCTCAATAGTTTTAATAATTTGATAAGAAACAAAATTATTATAAGATTCTAATTGATGTCTAACAAACCTTTCTAATTGTTGACCTCGGAAATATGATTCAATAATATTCCAAGGAGTTTCAATGTAAGGTTCATTCTCGATATCAAATACTTCATTTAAATTAGCGGCACTCATTGTTGTTAAATCGATATTATTTGACATCATTTTTCCGGTTATTTATTATTTCAATTTTTTTTTAAATGTTTTTAATAATATATTTAGTTTGACATTTATATATAATATAAATATGCATTAGTTTATATATAAATCAATAACTTATTTCTCACTGGAAACGCTCTTCCAAAGAGAATGAGATGTGCTAGTTGAGCTCTTGGTTGATGAACGACTTCCCTCTAATGGTTCTCTAAATGTGATACGTCTATGACTTCTAGTTCTTGTTGCACTTTTCATAGAACTTTTCTTAGGTGTTTTTGATAATGAAACGCGTCTTAATGATACATTTCTTCTTTTATTCATTTTGACAACTTTTTTACTACTACTTTTGCTACTACTTTTACTTGAACTACTTTTGCTTTTAGGTCTTGAACTACTTTTAGAGTTAGAACTCGAGTCCCATGGATTGCCGAAAAATTTTCTCAGATTCACTCTTCTGCGTTGTCTAAGTGAACGAAACGATGTCTTTGACATATATAATAAACAATTATAAAATAATATAAAATTAAAATATTATTATTAATAAATGTCTAATAAACGCAATCGAAATTATCTAGACCCTACAAGAATAAACAATTATAATAAATTTATATCAACATTAGATAATACAAATAAAAAAGAATCTAAATTGGAAGAAATTAAAAGAACATTAAATACTGAAGAAAATATTAAAAGGGAAATTGACAAAATAATTGAAAATATAAATAGTAATTTCACTTTAAATGACATGTCTTCGCCTAATTTTACGGGACAAACTCAAAATGATATTTGTGAACCAATTGATCCAAATAAATATGTGGATTTTTTAAATAAAGGTTTAAATATAAAAATCTATAAACTTACACCAAAAACTTCTCCAATTCAAAAAAAAGAAGAGATTCCTGTTCCAATTAGAGAGACAATAAATATTAATGTTGAGATAAACAATATTTCTGATATATTAAAATTAATTGATAGATATCAAAATGATCCTGCAATTAAATATAATATTGATATGAAAGCTTTGCATAATATTAAAGAACCTCTGGAAGAATTAAATAATATGATTGGAATGAAAGATTTAAAGAACAATATTGTAGATCAGATTTTATATTTTATTCAGCAATTACATAAAAATAAAAATTCATCGGGTGAATTTTTACATACAGTTATTTATGGTCCACCTGGAACTGGTAAGACCGAAATCGCAAAAATTATGGGGAAAATTTATAGTAAAGTTGGTATTCTCTCGAAGGGTACTTTCAAAAAAGTAACTAGAAGCGATTTAATTGCTGGATACTTAGGTCAAACTGCATTAAAAACAAAAGATGTTATCAAAGAAGCAATGGGTGGTGTATTATTTATTGATGAAGCTTATGCTCTTGGTAATCCCGAAAAGCGTGATAGTTTTGCTAAGGAATGTATTGATACTTTATGCGAGGCATTAAGCGATAATAAGGAAAATTTAATGGTAATTATAGCAGGATATGAAAAGGAATTGAAAGAGAGTTTTTTTGCATTTAACCAAGGGTTGGATTCAAGATTTACATGGAGATTTAAAACAGACGAATATACAGCAGAAGATTTATATCAAATTTTTATTAAAATGGTGAAAGATATTGGTTGGGAAATTGATACAGACTCAAACATAACGGTTGACTGGTTTAAGAAAAATAAAGATTATTTTCAGTTTTTCGGACGAGATATAGAAACATTATTAGCAAAAACAAAAATAGCACATAGTAGAAGGGTGTTTTGTCTTCCAGAAACAGATAAGAAAAAAATAAATCAAAAAGATTTAGATAAAGGATTAGAAATTTTCTTAAGAAATGACGATATAAAAAATAGAAAGGATGAAAAAGAGATGAAACGATATCTGTATAATACTCTTTATAGTTAAAAATTATATTTAATTTTATTTAATATTAATAATATAATGTCAAATAAAACAATTTCAATTAATCCATCTTTATTTAGTGTAGGTAGTTCAAAAACTAAAAAAAATAGAGAGAAAAAAGCAAAACCAACTGCAGTGCAATTAATTTCACCAAACGTGTTAAAAAATAAGCTTTTAAAAAGAATAAAAGAACATAAACAAAAAGAAACTCAAGATTTAGAAAATAATAAACGTAAATTAAAAGATAATAATGCAGTAGAACCAATAAAGGATTTTGAAAATGAAATGCTTAAATTTAATGATGAGTTTACAGATTCAATAAATTATTTGCAAACTTTGTCAAAACAAAAAAAAATTGACGCTGAAAAAAAAACCTATGAAGATTTTAAACAAAAGAAGAAAGAAGAGATAGAGAGAAGAACAGTAAGAAATTATCATGAATTAAATAAAGTTAAACCTAGTGTTAATATTGATTTACCAGATGAATTAATACAACCAATTATTGCTGAACCATATAAAATAAATCCACCACAAAAACTGAATGATGTTCCATATGGTATATTGAAAGGAGGAATAAAACCGAGTTATAGAGAATGGGCAAGAACACAAAGAAATAATGTAGTAACAAATCCGAATGCGTCGCTTATTATTCAAGGAGGCATAAATACTCAACAATCAGCTAGAGAGAATAGATTAAATTTATTGAGACAAAAAATTAAAAATAAAGCCGAGAAATCAAATGTGGACCCCATTTTAACAGAAAATTACATTAAAAAACCACAACCCAATCAGGAACTGTTTATGATGCCAATTTCACAACAAGAGCCGCCACAAATTACACCACCATTCATACCACAAAATACACAGCCAAACAACGAACAAAATGGAGGACAACTTGTAGCTACAAAACACATCACAAAAAAGACAATTAAACGAAAATATACTCTTGGAAAATCTAATTCCAAAAAAACTGTTGGAGTATTAATTAAAGACCGAGGAACAAGAAAACGAATTTTAACTGCTCAAAAGGATTTAAAACGCAAGAATATAAATGATATTAGGTCATATTTAAGAGAACATAATCTTATTAAAACAGGTAGTAATGCACCAAATGATGTTTTAAGAAAAATATATGAGTCTGCAATGCTTTCTGGTGAAATAACAAATAGTAATACGGAAACTTTACTTCATAATTTATCAAAAGAAGACAAAGAATTATAAATAAAATATATGTATAGTTTAATATGGAACAAATAGGAAAAAAATTAACATATAAACAAAAAGAATTTTTTGAAAATCTCTCTATGTATATTGATCATCCTCTTTATTTTTATGGAAGTATTTGTAGGGAAGATTATTTACCTGGTAAAAGTGATATAGATGTAGATATATTTACTGACTATGAATCTAGCACAATCCAGTTATTATGTAATCATTTAAATATAAATAAAAGCGAATTTAGAAAATCATTTTATAAAATTAATACAACAATTGTTCGTGGTTATAAATGTAAATATAAAAATGAAAATAATAATATAGAAACCGAATTATCAGTTTATAATAATAAATATAAACAAATAGTCTTAGAAGAGCATGATAGATGTAAATCGCTTCCCTTTTATATATTATTTATACTTATAATTGTAAAATTTTTTTATTATAGATTAGGAATTATATCAAATGACATGTACAAATTTATAAAACTAAATCTAATGAATCCAGGTTCAGAATTTAAATTTATACTTGTTGATAGTTAATATAATAATATTAAAGATAACTTATAATATTATAATATGTCGCTAATTACAGAATATTTTGAATTAACAAAACGGTTTCAAGATGAATATGGAGGGAATACTATATTATTGATGCAAGTTGGAGCATTTTTTGAGGTATATGGTATATATGATAAGGAAACTGATATTATTACAGCAAGTAAGATTACAGATTTCTCTCAAATTTGCGAGCTAAATGTTGTCGATAAAAATACTTGCGTTGGAAAAAATAATGTTATGATGGCTGGTTTTAAAGATTTTATGATTGAAAAATATTTAAGAAAAATTCAAGATGCTGGCTTTACTGCAGTTGTTTATACACAGGATGAAAATATGAAAAATACATCAAGAAGTTTAGCAGGAATTTTCTCTCCAGGAACTTATTTTCAAACTGAAACACAAAATCTAACAAACTCTATCTCTTGTATTTGGGTGAATTTAATTGAGAACAAAGTTCTTTTGAAAGGAAAATATGTTGTCATTGGAGTTGCAAATATAGATATTTATACAGGTAAGACAAGTATATTTCAATTTAAGGAAACTTATGTTAACAATCCAACAACTTATGATGAATTAGAGAGATTTATTTCAATTTATAATCCGAGCGAAGTAATTTTAATTTCAAATTTACCAGATGAACAAGAATTAGATTATGTTATAAGTTATGCAGGTATATCGTGCAGTTTAATTCATAAAATTCATATTAACGATACAATTAATAATATAAAAATGACAAGAGTTAAGAATTGTGAAAAACAGCCATATCAAAAAGAAATTCTCTCTAAATTCTATAAATTTGATAGCTTCGATGTTTTTGTACAAAATTTTTACGAAAATAATATAGCTACACAAGCCTTTTGTTATTTATTAGACTTTGTTTATCAACATAATCCTCAATTAGTAAATAAAATCTCTGAACCTATCTTTGAGAATTGTTCTACACGTTTAACATTAGCTAATCATTCACTCAAACAACTAAATATAATAGATGACGGTTCTGTAAAATCTTCCAAGTTGTCATGTGTTTCATCTCTTTTAAATAGTTGTTATACTCCTATGGGAAAGCGAAAGTTTAAATATAATATGTTAAATCCAATATGTGATGAAAATACATTGCGTCGCGAATATGACATAACAGAATATATTGTATCTAATTTTGACTCTAATATTTGTCATAATTTAAAAACAAAATTACCAAGTATTAAAGATTTGGCAAAATTTGAGAGACAAATATTTCTTAAAAAAATCTCTCCAAAATCAGTGTATACTTTGCATTCAAGTATAAAAACAATTAATTTGTTATTTGATTTGATTAAAGTTGATGAAACAATAATGAATTACTTGAAAGATTTTGATGAAAATATAAAAGAAATTGGAAATATATGCGAACAAGTAATATTATTTATAGAAAACAATATTGATTTAAATTTAGCAAAGGACATTGACCAATTGCAACAATTTGAAATAAATTTTATTAATAAAAATGTTGATGCAGAATTGGATAAAAAAACCGAGACCTTAAAAGATTCTGAATTAGGTCTAGAGGCAATAAGGGAATATTTAAGTAATTTAATAGAGAATAAGGAAAAGAAATCAGCAAAATCAAATGAATTCGTTAAAATACATGAGACCGAAAAAAATAATTATAGTTTGGTTTGCACAAGTAGAAGATGTAAGATATTGCAAGATGCTCTACCAAGTGTAGAAACTGAAATTACGTTAAATGCATCAACAAAACCTTTTACTTTTAATATTTCAAAAACCAAATTTTCATTCGAAAAGCAATCATCATCAAATAATTTTATAATCGATGCACAAATTCATAATTTTTGTAAGACAATTTCGTCAATTAAAATATCATTGAAGGATTTAATTACTCTTATTTATAATCATTTTATAGAAGGATTAAGTGTCTATCAAATTCAAATAGATAAAATTATAAATTTCATAACTTTAATTGATGTGATATATGCTAAGGCTTCTTTAGCAAAACAATTTAATTATTGTAAGCCAGAAATTGTTGAAGCAGAAAAGGCTTTTGTTGATGCAAAAGGTTTACGACATTGTTTAATCGAGAGATTTCAAATGAACGAGTTATATATTTCAAACGATATTTCACTCGGGGATAGAAAGTCAGATGGTATTTTATTATATGGAACAAATGCGGTGGGTAAAACAACATTGATTAGAGCATTAGGTATTTCTATTATATTGGCGCAAGCAGGCATTTATGTTCCTTGTTCTTCATTTAGATTCAAACCATATAAGCATATATTTACTCGCATTATAGGAAATGATAATATTTTTAAAGGACTGTCAACTTTTGAGGTCGAGATGTCAGAGTTGCGCACCATTTTACGACTAGTTGATGAAAATAGTTTAATATTGGGAGATGAGTTATGCTCTGGGACAGAAACTGTTAGTGCAACGAGTATTTTTGTGGCAGGTATTCAAAAACTACATGCGTGTAATAGTAGCTTTATATTCGCTACACATTTGCACGAAATAGTTGACTACGAAGAGATTACTTCTCTCCAAAGTGTTCACTTAAAACATATGGAAGTTAAATATGATAGAGAGAATGATGTCCTTGTATATGATCGCAAATTGAAAGATGGTCCTGGTAATAGTTTATACGGATTAGAAGTGTGTAAGTCTTTGAATTTACCACATGACTTCTTAGAAGCTGCGAATAATATTCGTCTTAAATATAATCCTGATGGTAGAAGTATTCTTTCTCTCAAACAATCTCGTTATAACTCCAATAAAATTGTCAGTACATGTGAAAAATGCGGTAAGAATATGGGAACAGAGGTTCATCATCTACAACATCAGGCAGACGCAGATGCTAATGGTATTATTAAAAATGATGACGCAATTTTCCATAAAAATAACCTAGCAAATTTGATGACATTATGCGAGACATGTCATAATGAGCTACATAAGACAAATACTAAACAAAAACGGGTGAAAACCACAAAGGGAACTGTTCTCTCGAAATTATAATATATAAAATATATATAATGAATATTTCACACGTTAACCAACCAATTATTCCGTATTACAGTCCTATTTCTGCAAAAGGAGGAAAAAGACGTAAAAGTAGAAGACAACGTACCAGAAAATACAAAATAAGTAATAAATCAAGAACTAGAAGAAGATATTATTCTTAAATTATAAATCAAATATTTAAATCTATAATTTAAATCATTTAATGTCTTCTATGATGTCTGCGTCTAGTTCTGCGACCACCACTTAATTTACGACCACGAGAACGTCCACGACTAATTGAACGACCACGAGAACGACTTCTTAAACTTTTACTAACAGTTTTGACGCCTTTAACACCCAAATCTAAACCTGTTGCCATTGTTCCGTAAACTGCAGATACACCTTTTTCAACAATTGGAATAGATGCATCAGCTACATCTTTAGCTGCGGTTCCGACAGTTTTTAAACCTTTATCAACAACAGGTAAAGCTTGGTTTGCTGTTTTATTGATAGTTTTCATAACGCTACTTTTACGCGATTTTCCCATTATAAAATAAGTATATAAAATATTTATTTATATTAGATGGATTTCAAATATTTACTAAAGATTTTAATTGTTTTTTTCCTAATTCTCTCTGTTATTATTTTTATAAACTCAATTGACTTGACTCTAGATGAACCTGATATACAAAACAAACTACTTTATGAAGGTCTTGATACTATATTGCCATCAAATCAAGCGTTTTGTGAGGCTAATAAAGGTTTTGAACTAGAACAATCCTGCAACGATTTAACGAAACAAAACTGCGGATTGACTTCATGTTGCGTCTGGACAAGTGATGACAAATGCAAAGCCGGAAATAAATCAGGACCTATATTCAATTCTAATTCAAATGGTAAGACAAATTCTCTGGATTACTATTACTTTCAGAATAAGTGTTATGGAGAGAAATGTCCTAATAATTAAGTTTTTTAAATCTCTATACATTATTAACAAATTGAGCATTGTTATAATAATCTGTTTAATTGCAAATACTGCTATATAACGAAAACAATTCATATATAGACAATGAGCTGTATAAATTTTTGGATGATAAAAATTTGTAACAAGACAATTAAATATATTATTTAATTATGGATTTTATTAAATGGTAAAATAAATTATTGCTACTCCGTTTCCTCCAACTCCTCCAGGGTTTCCTCCGCCAGTTTGACCTGAAGGAGGATTCCAACCACCTCCACCTCCACCTCCTGCTCCATATCCGGTGCCTTGATTATTTTTATTAACGTTAATAGTTCCCGCTAATCCACCAACGTAGTTAACTGCACCACCTCCATTACCAGTGTTATTCGTATTGTTTGGTCCATATCCTCCACCACCACCTCCACCGGTGTTTATTGTTTCTCCATAAATAGTTGTATATTGTGTACCATTAAAGCCGTTAGAAGGAGTAGGGTTTCCACCATTTCCACCATTTCCATTGCCTAAACCACCAGATATAGTTCCCTGGTCAGCGTTGCCACCGTGATTGCCTCCGTTTGCAGTAAAATTTAAAGGTCCACCTAAAAAAGTAGTGTTTTCTCCATTTTGATTTGGGTTAATGTACACCAATCCCCCTGAACCAACTGACAAAGAGTATGTAACACCAGCCTGTACCGAAATTCCTGTTTGATGAACAAATTGTCCACCACCACCTCCTCCACCACCAGCTCGCTGTATTCCACTAGATGATGTTCCTTGACCATATCCACCTGCACCACCTCCGCCCACTAAAATTATGTCTACATAACCAGATGATAAAAACGTAATATTACAAGAAGCAGTTAACCAAGTTGTTGAAAATGTTATAACTCCTGTGTTAATAAATTTATAAATATAATAATTATTTGAATAATAGCTCGTTACATTCATATAAGCATTTTTATTTGTGATTGTAATTAATTGAGTAGGGTATTTTGCAAAAATATCACATAAATCATTTACACCAAACTTATAACCAGTAGTATTTGCTTTTGTTCCGCTACCAGGATAAGCACCAAAAATTTCATTAAGGTCTTGTCCATTGGATATTTTATAACCAGTGGGTGTAGGATAAGCAGTCCCTAAACTTAGTGGTTGGAAAATATTAGATAAATCAAAACCTCCCACTGTAAAATTAGTTGTTGGATTACTCATTTTACTATTTTAATATAAAATAAAAAATTGATTTAAATTTAAAATATATTAGAATAATATACCTAGTTATAATATAAGAGATGATCATCCCTGTTAAATGTTTTACATGCGGTAATGTTATCGCAAATAAATATAGATATTATCAAGCGGAAGTCCGTAAAAGAAAATTAGCAAAAAGTGTCGGAAAAGATTCAGCTGATATCGACAAAGTGCTTTATTTAACAAAAGAGTTTCATGATAAGACACCAGAAGGTGAGGTTCTTGATGAATTAAATATGAAAAAAATGTGTTGCAGAAGACATTTCTTAACTCATGTTGATATTGAATAATTTCTTATTATATTATATAAATGGCTAAAATCAAGAATAACTTCGTTAAACAGAGTTCTAAAAAGCAAAAAATTTATAGAATGAAAGGCTGTTCCAAAACTCGTAAAAATTATTTAGGTGGTAGTCCAGACGCGCCTTTAGCTTATACAGGAAAACCTATTTTTTCTGTTCCAAATCCAAACTTAGCCTACACTGGTAAAGGCGGTTCTTCATGCGGATTAAGTAATCCAGCTAAAATTTCTGTGAATACAGATAGTAGTAATCCAGCATATCCTAATACAGGACCTCAAGTTAGATATGATACTCTATTTAATAATGGTTCTATTCAGCTTGGTGGATGTGGTTGTGCCGCACCTTTAGTTGGTGGAGGAAGAAGACGTAGAAGAGGTGGTTCGTGTCCTGAATGTGCTCCAGGATTTATGATTGGTGGAACAAGACATAGAAACGGTTGTCGCTGTTCACAATGCAAAAGCCAAAGTTCAATGAAAGGAGGGAATAAGGGAATTCCTTATCCAGATGGTTTAGTCGGCAAACCATGGACACCAAGTATAGGTGGATGGCCTGGTGTAAATGGTGTTCCAGGTGATAGTAATTATTATCCTGTAAATACTTATAATAATGATGTTTCAAGACAAATGGTAGATGTAGGCGCAAATAGACCTTTCTTAAATATGAAAGGAGGTAAGCGAAAACAAAGAGGCGGAACAGTATCGAATTTTCTTGGACAAGATTTAATTAATTTAGGTAGACAATTTCAATTTGGTGTTGGAAGTGCTTATAATGCTTTAGCTGGATATGCGGCACCAGTAAATCCTATGCCTTGGAAAGACCAATTTCCTTCAAGAGAGATTATTAATCCAGCGACAATTTAATTTTTTTCTGGTAATAATTTATAATGGCTCGTTTTCCTACAACATTTAAAGAGTTATGTACTCCAGCAGCTTTGTATTTTATTATATCAATGTTCGGTTTATTGATGGTGATCTTTCAAAATTTAGGTAATACAAATAGCTATCATGTTGGTGATTTTTCTTGCCGCGTTCCTAATACATTTTTAGTTTTTGTTATTAAGTTTATTTACATTGTATTCTGGACTTATATCCTTAACTTAATTTGCAAGGATGGACATGTTGGTATTTCTTGGCTTCTTGTTCTTCTTCCTTGGATTCTTTTATTTGTTATTATGGGTATGATTATGCTCAATATGTAAATCGTAAAAATAAATATATAATATAAATAGTATATATATATTATATAATGTCAAATAAAGTAAAAAATGGAATGTCATATGAGAAAAATGGTTGGAAATATATTTCTATTCATGGAAAACCGAGAGAAAGAGGATATGCATATGGATATTTATGTGCAAAGGAATTTAAGGAAATTCAAAATATGTTGAAATTTCTAATGATGGAAGCTTATGGTCAGACTTGGGAATTTTTTATCGATAAAATTTCTGAAGGTTTTAAATCTATGACTGAGAAAGATTTCCCTGAAATTTATGAGGAAATGGTTGGAATAACTGAAGGTTTAAATGCTGCCGGAACAAAAACAACTATAGATGAGATAATTGCTTGGAATTTCTATTGTTCTATACCATATTGGTATTCAATTATTTCAGATTCGCGTGTCGGAAAAGAAGGTGGCGGTTCTGATGATAAATGTAGTGCTTTTATAGCGGTTGGCGATTGGACATCGGATGGTAAAATAGTTTGTGCCCACAATTCTTTTACAGAATTTATAGACGGTCAATTTTCAAATGTAGTATTAGATATTAAACCAGATAAAGGTCACAGAATGATTATGCAAACTTCGCCTTGTTGGATTTGGAGCGGAACAGATTTTTTTATAACTTCCAAAGGCATTATCGGAACAGAAACTACCATTGGTGGATTTATTCCTTACGAAAAACGTTATCCAATTGGCTATAGAATTAGAAAAGCTATGCAATATGGTAATACTTTAGACGAATATTGTGAAATACTTTTACATGAAAACTCGGGTGATTATGCTAACTCTTGGTTATTCGGCGATACCAATTCAAATGAAATTTTACGCATTGAATTAGGTCTTAAATATCATAACATAGAGAGAACAAAGAATGGATACTTTATTGGATTCAATGCTCCTTATGATGAACGCATACGAAATTTAGAAGTAAATAATTCAGGATTTTACGACATTAGAAGACATCAAGGAGCGAGATTGGTTAGGCTTGGAGATTTGATGGACCAACATAAAGGCAAAATTAATATCGATATTGCCAAACAAATAATAGGTGACCATTATGACGTATATTTGGAAAAAGATAATAATCCATGTTCGCGAACAGTATGTTCACATTATGAGTTGGATGCCAGAGAATACATGTCACAATCAGATAGACCAAAACCTTATGCTCCACGTGGTGCAGTTGATGGTATTGTTTGTGACAGTAATCTTGCGAAGAAAATGTCGTTTATTGGTAAATTTGGCTCATCTTGTGACATAGGATTTAACAAAGATGAATTTTGTAAAAAGCATAGACAATATGAAAAATTTTGTCCTTATTTAAAAGATAGACCTGCTCAACCCTGGACAGAATTCACTATAACAAATACTAAGGGTAAATTTAGGTTAACAAAGCGTAATAAGAATAAAAATAATAAAACAAAGAAAAAAAATTAAGCTCTTTAATTTATTTATATTATCGTCAAAGTTTTATATAAAAGATAAACCATTGCTTTATGCGTATTTGACGATTCTTTCATCCAATTACTACCTCCTCTATAATGAAGTATATTATTATTATATAATTCAGAAAAATATTTACCATTTTTATTTCTTACATCATTATTTAAAAATAATTTTATATTTTTATTGATATTTACAGGTATATCATTTTCAGTCCAATTACCCGAACTAAACCAATTTATTTGTAATATTTTTGTTTTATCTAACTTTGATAACCACAAAAAAAGTCTTCCGCCACTGTCACAATTTTTCATAATAGACCAATTAATTAAATGTTTGTAAGGAATATTAATAATGTCAATATAAAATATATTAGGCCACGGATAATTAATAGCAAATTGTTTTATGTACCTGATCTGATTAACATAACAAAAATAATAATTATTAAACTCCGATATATCAAAATAATTAATAAAAAACATATCCGAATCTAATATTAAATATTTATCTGGAAATCTCATCATAAATTTTGTTATAAAATTCATTGAATCAGAGTGTCTAACTGATGCGGATTGTTGTTTTATATGATGTAAATTAGGAATATTGATACAAGGAATATTAAGTTTTTTACATATATTGGTTATTTGTTGTTTCATTGTAACATTTCCAAAATTTGTAATATCTGGCCATGTTTTAGCATCATTAAATATTATTATTTCATACTCATTTTCGCATTTAAAAAATTTTTTAATTGAATTATACTGCATTTCTATAAAAATAGGATTATTTACACAGACAGATACTATTTTCATAATATAAATCATTATTAAAATGTTTAAGTCATACAAATATTAATATTATAATAATATTTATATTTTTATAATTTAATCAAACTTTTTTGATTAGTTAAAATCATAAATTTATGGAAATAAATTTGGCAAATTTTGAATTAAATTAACAGCTTTTATATTTTTTTCAGTATATGTTTTTCTGTAATATTTATTTGGGTTATTTAAAAGTTCTATAATAATTAATATATCTTTTTCGATATCTCCAGATAATATAACAATATTTTCAAGATAGTTTTTTAAATTTTTACATCCTAGATAGATAGGCATACAATTATACATTGCTGGTGTAATTATTTTTTCTGAAAAATAATCATTACAAATATTATTTTCAACGCAAATAGAAAATGAATAATTTTCATAAGGTTCAGCATCATTAAATGTACCCATTACTCTATCGTAATTATATTGAGTTGATCCTCTTCCATAAATATCTACAGGTAAATTATATTTAATTATTTTTTCAACTAATTTATGTCTATATATATGTCCAGGAGCAAACTGTTTTTCACTTACAACAATAGACATTAATTTATTTTTAAGTGTAATTTCAGTAGGAGGTCTTGAATGCCACATATACGCAAAATGTTCTATAAATAGATTAGGTAATCCAGAATTATCACCAATAAAATATCGACCAATATGTTTTTTTGCGTATTCTATGAATTCCGGAGTTAAATATAAAAAACAAATGGGTTCAAAAGCTAATCCTAAAACATTTTCTTTTGATATTTTTAAATCAGGCATAGATGTATTGATAATTATAGCATGTGTATAATCTTCGGCATTTGTAATATAATATTTTTTATCTATTCCATAAAATGAACACTCAACCGAATAATTTATTCGTTCAAATATTTCTTTACAATTTTCATTTGAGGCAAATGGACAAAAAATTTTAATTTTGATCATATACATTTAAATAAATTAGTATTTATATATATATATAAATAAATTATAAAAATATTTACATTTGTTGTAAATAATCCAAAGAACAAAACAGTAAGTTTTTAAATTTTACGATAATATTTTTTTTAGATTATATAGCTAGAGGACATTGATAACGTAGAGGATTATTTAATCACATTTAATTAACTAATAAATTAAAAGATTTATTATAATAAAATATTAAAAAATATGATTATTATAATATAAAATGGAGAAAGAAACTATATCTTGGAAATTAATAGATAAATATTTTAAAGATAATCCAAATTGTTTGGTAGCACATCATTTAGAGTCGTTTAATGATTTTTTCAAAAGTGGTATAAAGCGAATTTTTTATGAGAATAATCCTATCAGATTTATTGAGAGAGAAGAAGAATCAAATCAAGGTAAAAGAAATGAATGCCTACTGTATTTAGGGGGTAAAGAAGGGAGCAGAATTTATTATGGTAAGCCAGTTATTTATGATGACAACAATTCGCACTACATGTATCCAAACGAAGCCAGATTACGTAATATGACATATGGAATAACAATACATTATGACGTTGATGTTGATTTTATTTATTATATTGGTGATGAAAAAAAGACTCAGAGCATGTCACTTAATAAAATTTATTTAGGTCGTTTTCCAATTATGCTTCAGTCTGATTTATGTATTTTGAATAAAATGACTAATGAAGTACGATTTAATGCTGGTGAATGTAGAAATGATTATGGTGGTTATTTTATTATTGATGGTAAGGAAAAAGTTGTAATTCCGCAAGAAAAATTTGCAGATAATATGCTTTATATAAGAGCATACGGTGAAGATGATGTATATAGTTATTCAGCAGAGATTCGTTCAGTATCAGAAGATTCATCAAAACCAATCAGAACATCGTCTGTTAAAATTGTTGCACCATCGCCTAGCTTAAGTAATGGACAAATTGTCGTTGCAGTGCCAAATGTGAAGAAACCAATCCCTTTATTTATTTTAATGAGGGCATTAGGTGTCATTTCTGACAAAGATATAATTAGAACTTGTTTGCTTGATATAGATAAAAATGAATCTATGGTTGACCTATTTATACCATCTGTTCATGATGCTAACAAAATTTTCACTCAACAAACAGCTCTCGAATTCATAAAAGAATTAACAAAACGAGGAACAGTATCAAGTGTTATCGAAATTCTCTCCGATTATTTTTTACCACATATTGGCGAATTGAACTTTTTAGATAAGGCATACTTTGTTGGTTATATGGTTTATCGTCTATTAAAAGTTTATACAAAAGAAGCAAAACCAACTGATCGTGATAATTTTAGATTTAAGAGAATTGAAATGTCTGGCACACTTATATATGATTTGTTCAGAGAGTATTATTTAATTCAAAAGAAGGATATTACTCGTAAAATTGATGAAGAATATTATTATCATAAAGGTTCTTATAAAGAAGATGATACTCTATCTCGTAAGGAAAAACAAGCTTTAAAGAAAAAGGTCCAAATGAAAGAGGCAACTGAAGATAATAAATATAAGAATAATTTTATTGGTCTTATTGAATCCAATGTAAAATCGTTTTTTAAAGATAGAATTGTAGAGCAAGGATTTAAAAAAGCATTTAAAGGAAATTGGGGTTCTGAAGCACATACAAAGCGTCTTGGTGCAGTTCAAGATTTAAATCGTTTAAGTTGGTATACATTTATTTCTCATTTACGTAAGATAAATTTACCATTAGATTCAAGCGCAAAAGTTGTCGGTCCTCGTTTATTAAATTCTTCGCAATGGGGTTTTATCGATCCAATTGATACACCCGATGGCGGTAATATCGGTCTACATAAGCATTTATCAATCAGCACTTATATTACAAGTGGGTCATCAGCATTTCCTTTAATTAGTTGGATTCGAGCTAATACACCATTGCGTTTAATACTCGAATGTCAGTCAGAACAACTAGCCAATTCTTCTAAGGTTTTTGTAAATGGGTCGTGGATTGGTGTAACAGATACTCCGTTTGAATTAGTTAATTTACTTAAATTATATAGACGCAATGGTATATTACCAGTATATACTAGTTTATCTTTCGATATAGAGCATAATGAAGTCAATGTTTATACTGATGCGGGTAGATTGAGTAGACCAATATATTATATTCAAAATCAAAAAGTAAGTTATCAAAGAGGTATAGTAAAAGAATTATTAGAAAAAGGAAATATAACATGGGAACAAATTATTTCAGGATTTATGAAGAAAAGCGACGAAGATTTTAACACAAAAAATAATAAACTTTACGATATTCGAAAATTATATCCTAATATAGGTGATTCTAAAGAAGAAGTATTTAGTAAACTTAAATTAAATGAATCACTTGTTGATTATGTAGATACCGCTGAGGAAGAAGCAGCATTGATAGCTATTTCACCTGATGACTTAAATAAAAACAAATATTATACACACATGGAGATAGACCCTTCCCTTATATTAGGTGTTATGACTAATCTTGCTATTTATCCTGAAAATAATCCTGTCGTTAGAAATTCTTTCTCATGTGGTCAGAGTAAACAAGCTGTTTCAGTTTATCACTCAAACTATCAAATGCGTATCGATAAAATGGGTGTCATATTAAATTATGGTCAAATTCCTTTGATTAAATCCAGATATCTTGAATATATAAATAAAGAAGAACAACCTTACGGTGTTAATGCAATTGTTGCAATTATGGCTTATACTGGATATAATGTAGAAGATGCTATTTTAATTAATGAAGGTTCTATTTTACGTGGAATGTTCAGAACAACATATTATTCAATGTATGAGGCGAGAGAAGAAAGTTCAAAAGTTACAGGAATGAACAATTCAAAATTTGCCAATGTCGAAAAGAATAATGTTATTGGAAAGAAAAAGGGGTATGACTATAGTTTTTTAGATGATCATGGGTTAATTAGAGAAAATACAGAGCTAAATGATAAGATGATTCTAATTGGTAAAATTAATTCTAACTTAGCTAACAAAGATGTCTGGATTGATGATTCTGTTAAACCTAAAAAAGGTCAACTTGGTTATGTAGACAAATCTTTTATTACTCTTGGTGAAGAAGGGTTCAATGTAGCAAAAGTGCGTTTGAGGGAAGAAAGAATACCAGCAATTGGAGATAAGATGGCAAGCCGCGCGGGACAAAAAGGCACGATAGGTCTCATTATTCCTGAAACTGACATGCCATATCTTGAAGACGGAACAAGACCAGACCTTATAATAAATCCACACGCTATACCATCACGTATGACTATCGGACAAATTGTAGAAAGCATGTTTGGCATTGCATGCACATATTATGGAGGATTTGGAGACTGTACTGCGTTTCAAGTTAAGGGATCAAATTATTCTACATATGGTCCAATGCTTACAAGAGCAGGTTTTAATCATACTGGAAATCATGTTATGTATAATGGTATGACTGGTGAACAAATTCAAGCTAATATTTACATGGGACCAACCTATTACATGCGTTTAAAACATATGGTTAAAGACAAAATTAACTTCCGTGCTCGTGGTCCAAATCAACAGCTCACTAGACAACCAGTTCAAGGTAGAGCAAATGATGGTGGTCTTCGTATTGGTGAGATGGAACGTGATGGTGTTTGTGCACACGGATTAGCTTACTTTTTGAACGAATCATTTTTAATAAGAGGTGACGAATATTATATGGCTGTTTGCAATAAAACTGGTTCAATTGCGATTTATAATGAAGAGAAAAATTTATTTATGAGCCCTTATGCTGACGGACCTATTAATTTCCATGCTAATCCAGACGGTTCAATGAATATTAAAAATCTTACCAAATTTGGTCGCTCATTTAGTTTATTAAGAATTCCTTATTCATTTAAGCTCCTTATTCAAGAATTACAGGTAATGAATATTCAAATGCGCATCATTACAGATGAAAATGTAGACCAATTACTCAGTATGTCTTACTCGAATAATATTAATAAATTATTAAACAAAGATGTTGAGAGAAGCACTTATAATATGGATAATTTAATAAAAGAATTTGCTAGAGAAATGGCTCAAAAACAAACAAAGCCTGTAGAATATATGTATAAGGAATCACCTGAATTACCAACACCTCTTGAAGAAGGTGATCTTAAGACACCATCTGGAATGGTTTCTGATGTTTCATCTCAAGTATATATTCCTGGAGAACTTAATGCAGGTACACGAGTTAAAATTATTAATGGACCATATACTGGACAAACTGGAACAATAACAAGAATTCAAGGAGAAAATTGTGAAGTTAAATTGACCGATTTGAGATTGGTTATTGTTAAAAAGAGTGATATTGAAGAATTGCCTTATGAATCTAGTCCTGATTATGGTTTTTATGAGACAGGTTATACTCCTCCTTATGCGCCAGTATCACCACCTTATGCACCCAGTTCAGACTCTGGTCAAGTATCACCTCCTTATGCGCCTGAATCACCAACTGTTTATATTCCCACATCGCCAGCATATGTTCCTGGCTCCGACTCGCCAGTATGGAGACCAAATATGACACCTGAACAAATTTCTCCCGCTTCTACATCTATTTTAGAAGTACCAAAAGAACCCGAAGAAAAGAAAGAAGAGAAAGTAGAAGAATCTTCATCAACTGATTCTGGAGAGAAAAAAGTAATTGAAGTTGAAAAAGATTCTAGTTCCGATGTAACTACTTCAAGTGGAATAAAAAAAATTACTATTTAATAAATATTTAATAAAATTGAAATAAAAATAATTCATAATGATAATATTATAATATAATATGGTAAATACAAACACAAGTGTTCTTATTTCTCAAATTTATCAGTCTAGAAAAATTGTTCTTGAGCTTATGGATAAGCAGGGATTTGATGTAACTGGTTATGCTAATTTTAGCGTAAGTGAAATTAATGCTATGAAACAAAATAATCAATTGGATATGCTTTTAGAGTCTAAACCTCAATCCAGTTCAACAAAATCCGCTGACGGAAATAAAATTTATATTAGGTATTATTTAGCAAAAACTATTAGACCTAATAATGTCGATGAGATGATCGAAGATTTATTTGTTCTCACTGAGACGCTCAAGAAAAATGATACTTTATATATTATTATCAAAGATCATGTTAATGAAACATTGGTTAATCATCTCAAGCATATTTGGGAAAGGGATGGTATATTTATTATTATTGAGAGCATTAAATGTTTGCAATTTAATATTTTAAATAATATTCTAGTTCCTGAGCATAATGTTATGAAGGACCAAGAAGTTAAAGATACTATGAAGAAATATAATATTACAGATACTGTTCAATTCCCAGATATATCTAGATTTGATCCTGTAGCTAGAGCAATTGGTTTAAGACCAGGACAGGTTTGTCATATTATTAGACCAAGTGAGACTTCTATTACGACGGATTATTATAGAATTTGTATTTAAGTTTATATAAAAAAATAATAATGTTAATTATTTATATGGAATTTACTAACCCAGACATTAAAGGTTTTACTGTTTATAGTAAGAGCGGATGCCCTAACTGCACAATTGTTAAAAAATTGATAAAAGAAAAACATTTTTTTATTACTGAAATTAATTGTGATGAATATATATTGGAGGACAAAGAACAATTTTTAACATTTATAGAGGGACTAGCCGAGAGAAGTCATAAAACTTTTCCAATGGTTTTTTACGAAAGCAAATTTATTGGTGGATTAACAGATACAATAGATTTTATTGATAAATTATTATTGTCATTTGAAGAAAATTTTTAATATGAATAAAATATATATTATGGAATTAGAAAATGAAAATATCGAATTAAATTTAAAAAAACCTGAAGAATATATTAATAAATTAGATGAATTAAATGGAGGTATAGGTCTCCTTTTAGATGAATTTAAAAAAATTTATATAATTGCAAAAATGCATCCCAATAATGAAGATATACAAGAAAGATACCAAGATATGATATCAAATATAAATCAATTGCAGGCAAAATTATTTTCAGTATCAAATGATGTTCAAGTTAACATAAATGATATGAATGAAAAAATGTTGGGATTTGATGTTTTAATAAGAAGAGAGAGAGAAAAAAATAAAGAACTTAGAAAAAAATTAGGGATGATTGAACATAAAAATAATTCAGCTTCAGAAATGATAAGTGATTATAAAGAAATATATGATATAAAATATTTACGCAATTGGGCACTATTTTTAAGCACTATTATTTGTATATTTGCAATTGGTAGTGTATATAAAAAACCAGTAGTTTAAATTTTAATTTTAATTTATTTTTAAAATTTAAATGCTTACGTGTTTTAAGCCAATTTATCCAATTAATAAAACTTTAAGTGATTATTGTAAACGAACGACAAACGAATCAATAAGAAAACTAACTGAGAAATATAGTTTAGAGAGAAATAATCCAAAAATTAAAAATCCATTAGTAGATGAAGATGATTACAAACCCAAATTTAATATTTATGATTTTTTTGCATTTCACTCTATTTCAACAATAGCATTCTTTTTTTATAAGAGACTCAAGTAATATGTTTTCTTACTTTTATATATAAGATGAATTCTAGAGATAATCAAAAACAAAATAACAGTAATTCATTAACTATGGATTTAGAAAATTTACAGCAAAAATACACTAACTTATTAGCTCAATATAAATCAGCTGTTTATGAATATACTAATTTTTTGTCGGAACATGCTAGCGAATTTTGTTCAAAATATAATGCGGATAGTAAGAACATCGACCAATCATGTTATGACTATATATGGTCTAGGTCTGGATGTAAAACTACTGGAATAGTAAACGCTAACACTGATTGGGCGAAGTCTCAAACCTTAAATGGTCTTATATATGATTCTTTTTTATGGGCAACTATGACTGATTCACAGCATAGACAAGGATGTTACGGCGATTCAACTGACTATAGCTCGGCAACAGAACCGGACTACAAAATTAACAAACCTAAAATGGTTTCAATTAAAGGACACTCATTTAATGGCACAGGATTAGCTGGTCAAATTGACGCATCAACTTTACAGGATTGCGAAGCAGCTTGTGCCAACTTATCAAGTTGTACAGGAGCAACTTTTGTTTCTAATAAATGTTTGTTACGAGCTGGCGATTCTCCGATAGTTTCTTCAAATGAAGATTCGTATGCAATTGTTCCAAAAGCTAAACAATTGTTATTAAATATGGAAGATATAAACCAACAATTAATCGCAATAAATAAGCAAATTGTAAGTAAAATTAATGTAATTAAGCCTGTATATAATCGAAATGTTAATGAAAGCGCAAATAAAAATCAAAAATTAATTGATAATTATAAAAATTTAATGGAAGAAAGAGAAAATATTTTGGAGCTACTGAGACAATATGAAACTTTAGATAGTGTTGAAAATCAACATCAAATTAAAATAAATCAAAATTATTATTCATATATTTTGTTAGCAATATTAGCAATCGCAATAGTATTTTTATTATTTAAAATATCTCTTCCATCAACAGTAATAACAAATTTACCTGCTGTTCAGTATGGCGGAGAATTAGGAACAAACGCATATTATATTCTATTCTCTCTAATATTACTCACTATTGGAATTCATTATTATTTTAAATATTTTCCATAATTATATATATAATGACTTCACAAATGGAAATTCTAAGTAATAAGTTTAATAGTTTGCTAGAACAATATGAGGACACTTATAATGAATTCTTAAATACAGTTAACTTAAATGATAATTCGTTTAAAAGTGTAGCTGGTTCAGCGTTTATAGGTGCAAATAATATTGATACCATTCAAGGTAGTAGCGTAGATAATTGTATGACATCATGTACCTCAAACCAAGCCTGTTCAGGAGCAACGTTTGATAATTTACAGAAAACTTGCTTATTAAGTGCTGGCAATGGAAATATTATTAATTCACCAAACCAAACTGCAATTATCAAGCAGGCTTTATATTATAGTTATCAATTACAAAAAATTAATGATGAATTAACAAGTGTAAATACAAATATGATGACACTTGCTAATTCAAGAGTTGGTGATTATCAACAAACTCAACAATTAAACGCAGAAAAGGCAGAAATTTTACAAAATAATTATAAAACATTAGAACAAGAGAGAATGCAAATAGAAGAACTAATAAGACAATATGAAACATTAAATACTGCATACGAAAATGAATTAATTAATTTAAATTCAAATTATTATAATTACCTTATTTACTTATTTATAGGAATTTTTCTTGTATTTATACTGTTTAAATACACTGCAACAAGTGAACAAGTAGGAGGTGGTACAAAAATCCCTCCATTTATATTTGGAGTATTAGGAATTATTATAATTATAAATGCTATTTTAAAAAATTAAATATTAATATATTTTTAATTCTACTAATATATTAATAGTATGATAAGTATTTCAAATATGTTTACAGATAACGAAACTAATCGAAAAACACAGAAAAAAAATAGTGTAGGACCATCTCCTTCTTTAAATCAAGGTAAAAAATTTAAAAAATATCAAAATAAGATTGAAACTAATTTAGAATTAAGTGGAAAAGAAGGTTTCACAAATGGTAGTTTAATAGCTAAAACAAAACATGTAATTGATAACAACGATTTTTCGAACCAACAACAGACAATTGATAATTTAAGACAAGAGTATCAAAATACTTTGAATCAATATGAAGATTTAATGGCTAAGATTTCAGGTGATGTTTCTGGTTATGTAAATAGAGTAAGTCCTAATAACCCTTATCTCAATAAAACAATCAGATTCACAACTGGTCAAATGTGTTATGTAACAAATCAAGGTGTCGTTAAATGGATTCCTTCTCCTGAAATTTGGGATTCAGTTGATATTCCAAAAACATATATAGATGTTAATATTCCATGGGATGATACATATTCTACTCCTGGAACTGTTATACCTACAACTCCACCTTTAATATCTGGAACAAATGTTAAAATGGGTCAAAGTCTGGGTAATGAAGGCTCAAATGTATTCGTAGATCAATTATTACCACCTATTTCCGATATTAAATATATGGGATGTTTTGCTACTAATGATAATAACGATAATATGTCTTTCATTGGTAATAAACCTCCATTACTAACAAATATTTCAATTGAAAATGGAAATTTTAGTCAACCTGTTATTGAAGCGAATACTTTTCAATATTTAACTGGTTCATCAGTTCCTGGTTGGTATTTTGGAGGTGCAACTCTTTTAAATAATTCCAAAGCATGGGGTTATCCAACGCCCTATCCAAACGGAAACCAATGTGTAAGTATTCAAAATGGTGGTTATATTAATACTGTATCAACATTAAATTCTGGTGTTACATATACTCTAACATTTAAAGCGTGTGGTAGAAATTGTTGTATGAATCCAAATCAAGGTAATCCAATTAATATCCAATTATATACTAATTTGAACGCATATATTTCTCAGATTGCAAACTTTACAGCTCCCGTAAACTCATGGACATCATATACATTTACATTTACAGTGCCGTCAAGTCAATCTTATAAGATATATTTTACTGGAACAAATAATTCAGGCGACCGTTCTACAGCATTACAAGGTGTATCTTTAAGTGGTTCAGCATCAGAATCCGGTACATTTAGTTATGAAAGTTGTAAACAAGCTGCGATAACAAACGATTACAGATTTTTTGGCTTACAAAATGCGAATGCATCATCTGGATTAGGATATTGTGCAGTAAGTAATAGTGAGCCGGCAATATCGCAATATGGAAATGCGCAAGTTGCTAGTAAAATGATTGCGTTATGGTCATCAAATACAGCTGGACAATCCGGAAATACAGCTCTTCTCTCTAATACAGGTTCATTACAAGTAGTAAATTCTAGTGGACAAGCAGTTTATAGTTCACCAGGAACAAATGCTAATCCTGGAAATTTTTTAGGATGTTATCAAGATTGTACTAAAGGGCGTGGATTACCACAATATCTTGGTGATGGTAAAGATTATTCATCATGTAAATCTGCTGCTGAAACAGGAGGATGGTCTTATTTTGGTTTACAGTTTACTCAACCAGACGGAACTAGTCAATGTTTTGCTGGAAATGATAAATCGATTGCTTTATCAATGGGTACTGCAGGAAACTGCTCTCAATTAAATAATATAACAGTTGGAGGTTCTTGTTCAAACGCAATTTATTCTGTTGAACCAGAAGGGGATTATTTTTTAATTTTACAAGAAGACGGTAATATGTGTATTTATAGAGGAACTAGTCCTAATAATAATCAAGGTGGAATTTGGTGTTCAATGACAAATGGACAGCAACAATCATCTAACCCAAATGTGTTAGCAACTAAAGGAAAATACGGTAAAAATTGGATGTCAAGTGGGTCGACATTATCGCCTGGCGATTTTATTGGTTCTGATGATGGAAAAATGGCTTTAGTTATGCAATCTGATGGCAATCTCGTTTTATATACATATCAAATGGATACAAACTGTAAAAAAATAGGGGATAAAACTGTAGGAGGTGAAGGTGCTAATGCTGTTTATGATATTGGAATGACTGCTATTACAAATAATATGGGAAAAATGGCGTTTATTGATTCTAATTCCGATTTATATACTTATCCAAATGAAAATCAAACTTTTAGCCAAAATTATAGATTAATTAAAGGCGTTGATACAATGGGAAATGATATACCTGGAGCAGCATTTGGAAATGCAACAGTCGATTCATGTAAAACAGCATGTAATAATAATCCAGAATGCGCAGGATTTGTAACAAATGGAGATGGGACTATGTGTTGGCCAAAAACAAACGCAATATTTCCATTTGGAGGTCCTAGTAGCATAAATTCTGACAGAAATATATATGTTAGAAGTAAACAACCTACATCTCCTCCAGTTGGGGTAACAACAAACACAAATAACATAGATACTATTACATATCAAAATTATTTAGATTCTGGTAAAAATGTAGGTAGTCAATATGGGTTGGCTAATGCTACAAGTTCTCAAAAACAACAACTAGAGCAATTACAAACAAGAATGAATTTAATATCAACACAATTAACCGACTTAACTGGTCGATTTCAGAGAGGAACAAATATGGCTGAACAACAATCGGAAAATAATGTGTCTGGAATGGATAATTATTTAACCGATTTAAAGAAAACAAATGTTAAAATGGTTGGAGTTGCCGAACATACAGCAGGAGGTCTTCATAATATATTAAAAGATAGTGATATAGTGGTTTTACAAAAAAATTATGACTATTTATTTTGGAGTATTTTAGCAGCAGGAACAGTATTAGTTTCGATGAATATCATTAAAAAATAATAAAGTTGAAATAATTATCTTGATATATTTTATATAACATGTCCGAATTACCAGATATTCAACAAAATAATGAGCAAATTCTTAATGATATTCAATCATTGCAACAAATGGAGCAAAAATTGTTTAACAGTTTAGAAACAAATCCTAATCTCTCCACAGAAGAACAACAAAAAATGATAGAAAAAATGAATCAACTTTCAAATATGCGTATTAATTTATATCAAACATTAAGTGGAGTAAATAATTTTTTTGAAAATGCTGTTAATACTTCTGTCGGAACTCTTAAAGAACAGGCTGTAGCTATTGGAATTGTTGAAAATGAATTAAATAGAGCTAAAAAACGTCTTGAAATTTTAGAACAAGAGAGAAATAATAAAATTCGTTTAGTAGAAATTAATACATATTTTGGCGACAAATATGCTGAGCATTCTCAGTTAATGAAAATAGTTATTTTCACATTAATCCCTATTATCGTATTAGCTTTCATAAATAGCAAGGGATTTTTACCAAATAATATTTATTACATTTTACTTGTTATTATCTCCTTAATCGGAGCATATTTTTTCTGGAGACGGTTTGCTTCTATTATTATGCGTGATAATATGAATTATCAAGAATACGCGTGGTCATTTAATCCAAATAACATTTCAACTGGTTCATCTACAACAATTGATCCATGGCAAAGTGATAACAATTATGGAACATGTGTAGGTGATTCATGTTGTTCAGATGGTTTAGTATACGACTCTAACTTAAATCAATGTGTACCCGATATCAAAGAAAGTTTTGTAAATGGGGTATTAACTAAATTACAACCAGGCAATTATAAAGTTTCTTATGATTTAAGAGAACCAAACCCTTTCAATAATTAAATTAGTTTTTATAAATAATTCAATAAAAAATTAATAGTTATATAATATAATATTATGACTAATAAATTCGATTTAAATAACTTTAATTCATTCTTAGATGCAGCTGCTCAAAGCATAGCATGCGGACCTCAATGTCAAAAACAAAAAAAGACAGACGAACTTAAGAATAAATTTTTGACAGCAGAATCCAATTTAACTTTAGCAGAACCTCAATATCAAATAGCAAAACAAAATTATTATATGTTTACAGCTGGACAATCTGGATATGATGATATGATGGAATCCGAATATAGAGAGAAAGCAGAAATTATATCAACTAAATTTAAAGATTCTTATGATGAAGAGGTCACAAAAATTAAAACTCAATTGGATACTTATAATGGTTTATTAGTAAATTTTAGAAATGTTGTAGATTTACATAAACAATATAAAAAAGAGAATATACAATTGTTCAAACAGTTAAAAGATGATACAAATGATGTTCTTACAAACGAGAGAAAAACATATTATGAAGACCAACAAATCGATTCATTAAATGGTTATTATCGTTATATTTTATGGGTAATTTATATTATTGTTGTTATTTGTTTTGCAATTTTCTCTCTAATTTATCCTTCTCAAACTAGTTTTATAGTAAGAATATTATTATTAGGTGTGTTTATAATACTTCCATTTATATCAACATGGATATTAGGAAAAATAATAGAAATTGTTTATTGGATATTTGGTTTCTTACCAAAAAATGTATATAAATAAAAAATAAAAATATTTGATTCAATCAGATTAAATATTTTTACAATTAATTTAAGATAAATTACCAATAATATCGTCTTCATCTTCTTCTTCTCGAATAAATTCAAGACCAACCCATCCTTTACTTGAATGTGGAGAACCAAACTTTTTATTCATATATTCATATAATTCTTCACCCTTTGGCATTTTTCTAGTTCCTTGTTCTTGCTTGAACCAATCAGTAAATTCTTGCAATAACGACTTCTTCTTGATAGATTGCTTTGGATCATTTGTCTTTCTAATTTTATCATATACAAATGCAGCAATATGATCTTGACCATTTCTGTATTTTTTAGATGCTTCCGTTACAGTATCACAATCCGCAACAATTCCATCAGTTTCAAATGCACGTTTAACTAACATAGCAGCAAATACTGGAGCGAGTAAATGTAATTTTTCACTTAAAGACTTATCTTTTTTGAAGACATATTTTGTATCATCTTCATAATGTTCTCCATCATCAACAAATTTAGAAACAAATGGACATTTTCTAATTCTTCTCCAAGTACCGTCATCATTACTGTCAATATCAAACAAATTATTTGTACCAACAGCTAATTTGAATTGTGGTTTAAATATTTCAGATTCAGAATAAAGACCTCTAGCTTGAACAGGGTCGTCACCAGTTAATTCTTTCATAATACCTTCATTTAGCTTAGCATTCTTAGAGGGTTCTTGCATAACAGCATATCTTACACCCTTAAGTTTTAATACTTCATCAGATGTTCCACCAATTTTACCTCTTACATCAGTAACAAGAGTAATTGGAACAGTTCCCTTATAATCACCTAATGCAGCTGACATTAAATCAACCATAAGAGATTTACCGTTTGAACCGCTACCATGATAAACATGGAAAGTTTGATTTTTATTAGTTCCAATCAAACATGATGCAAGATGGTCCCACATATACCTATTCAAATCAGGAATAGGAAATAATGTAGACATAAATTTAGTAAGCTCTTCTGCTGTTTTAACCCAAGTAGAACTGCTTTCATCACATGGCGAATAATCAATTCTAGTGGTCTTAGTAATATAATCTTCTGGATAACCTTCTCTAAAAACTTTAGCAGCGAAATCTACAACACCATTATTAAAGCATAACAAATATTTATTTGTATCCATATTTTTAACAAAAGTTTCGTCGAAGAAGATTTCAGCAGCTTCACGCATAATATGGTCTTTAAATAAAGTTTTCTTCAAATTAATTTTAATTCCATGAAGTAATGTACATCTTTTCTTATAGAATTCTCTGCGCTCATCTTCTTCAGCATATTCAATCATTTGTTTTTCGTAATATTGTGCTTTACTTCCAAATAAATTATACATATCTTTAGAAATTTTGTCTCTTAAACTGATGCCTTTATCTTGACTCCATCTATGACCTTTAAATTTATACCAAATTCCGCGTTTATCATAACTAACACAAACATAAGTATCCTTATACATGTGTCTTAAAATAACAGCATAGTCATATTCAGCATTAGTTTCCATTGCTTGTTCAACATAGTAATCAATTGTATTATTTTTAATTTTTTCATATTCAGTAAAATTTTCTTTTAAAACCCAATACATAAGTGAACGCTTAGTGATTGTTTTGCCTGCAGCATTAGATTTATGAAATTTATTCCAAAGACTGTATAATTCAGGAATAGAAGCATAATCAAAATCACTAGCTTTGCTTCTCAGTTTAACCCAAGACAAGAATAAACGTTCGTCTGTGTGTTTTAACGCAAACGCAACTTGTCTATTTTTAATATGAGAACCTGGCTCATAATAAGATGCAGGAAGTGCTTGAGTAAACTCGTGTGTTTCTTTAATTTCATATTCGTTTGGTTGTAATTTTTTAAGCATAATTTCAATAGCTTTATTCAGAACAGTTTCGTCTTTGATATCGTTGAACGAAATATAGTCTTCGTCTTCATTATTATCATCTTCATCGACAATTAAATTCATTTTAGTTTTACTGGATGGTTTCTTGATTTTAACATTTTTAGTTTCACAACGCTTATTATATGCATCGATAATTTTTGGATTCATTTCAAATCTTGGATGAGCGTTATATTGCACAGATAATCTGGCAAAATCTTTCTTCAAATTGAAATCTGTAACCTTACGTTCATCCATCATAAAATTTCCATCTGCAGCATCATATGTAATGATGTAATGATGAGTAAATTCATATGCTTCATTGCCAGGTTTACGAGAGCCGAATAGCTGCCAATTAGTATGACCTTTGCTAATTCCTTCATCTAATACAGACTCCCAATTATTGATTAACGGGAGGTCGCAATATTCCGGCAAAGTTGTAATCATTTTCTCACGAATCATGGTCTGAATCACGTGGTCAACTTGAATACCAATGATCATATGAATACCATCTTTTGTCAATGAACCATCGGCTAACCTATTTACGTTAGGTTTTTCGAAGATATAGACGGAAAATGGTTTAGCTTCCTCAAAAATAAAATATTCCTTAAGTTCGTCCAAATAGACACAAATCATATCTCTGACATGATCTCTTGAATGTTGTCTTTCAATAACACTATGTTCATATCTGAAGTCAAAATCTACAGCCATTGGTCCTCCAGTTTCCAACTGTTTTTCAGTCAAATATTCCTTGTATTTTTTTTCGAAAATATGATTATAATATAAACCATAAAATGTATCCAGCTCTTCTCTAGGGATAATATAAGAACCTGCATAAATATTCAAGTCTTTATCAGGTATTCTTGTATGAGTAATATTTACAGTTCCTGTATTGGTGGTAACATTCTTAGCACTATGCTTTGCCAAAAATTCATTTAAATCTTTAAATTGAGATGACGATGTCATTGTATAGTTCATTGTTGATATAATATAATAAGATTTTTCTATTTCATTTTTTTTAAAATTTAATTTTATAATTAATTATATTTCAAGATTTTAACTTAAAGAAAAATGAATATTTTATATTTTAAAAAATAGGTTTAAAACTATTTTAACAACTCTATTATATGACAACTTTTATATCGAGAGAAACAATGAATAGACTATTAAAAGACGTAAAACATATTATTAAAAATCCACTTATTGACCAAGGTATATATTATACACATGATGATTCTGATATGTTAAAAGGATATGCAATGATTGTCGGACCATCCGATACACCATATTTCGGCGGATTTTATTTTTTTGAAATTACTTATCCATATGATTATCCTCATAGTCCACCAAAAGTTAAGTATTGCACTAATGGTAATGGCGTTCGTTTCAATCCTAATTTGTATACATGTGGAAAGGTTTGCGTTTCTCTTCTCAATACCTGGAGGGGTGATCAATGGACATCTTGTCAATCAATTTCTACTGTTTTATTGACATTATGTACTTTATTATGCAAAGAACCGCTCTTGAATGAACCTGGCGTAAATAAAGGTCATCATGACATGAATAATTATACAGAAATTATCGAATATTCAAATCTTAATATAGCTGTTTGTGATATAGTAAGAAAGAAAACAGGTGTGTATCAACCATTCTTTGACTATTTTTATCCATTTGTTAAAGAAAACTTTAACAAAAACTATGATAAATTACTTGAATTTGCGCAAAAAAAATTTGCAAATCCAGAAGTCAATAATAAATATTTCAGAACTGGATTTTATAACATGAATGTATTAATCAATTATGAAAGTATTTTACATAAATTAAATGAATCTAAAGAAATGGCTGCAGTTTTATCCCCTTAAGGGATTTTATAAATAATAAAAAATTGAAATAATTATATAAATATAAATTGTAATTATAATATATAAAATGCATTTCTGCTCTAACTGTTCTAATATGTATTATATCCGTATTAATGCGGATGATCCCAATAAGCTAGTATATTACTGTCGAAAATGTGGTAATGAAGACACATCATTAGCTGCTGAGAATGTTTGTGTATCCAAAACACAAATCAAAAAAACCGAACAATCATTCAATCATATCATCAATAAATATACAAAATATGATCCTACGTTACCTCGTATAAATAATATATTATGTCCAAATGCAGATTGTCCTACTAATAAAGATGGAAAAGAAAGAGAAATTATTTATATTAGATATGATGATGTAAATATGAAATATGTTTATCTATGTTCTGATTGCGATACTATTTGGCAAATTAAAGAGACCACTTAAATATAACTTATTATTTTAAAAATTTTATTATTTTTTATTTAAAAGAAAATTGAAATAATTATATTAAAAGTATCTTTAGTTAATATAGTAACAATGAGCGATACTGAAAGTGATTATTATTCTGATGCTACTGAAAGTGACGAGGAGTCAGTTAAGGTGATTCCTAAAAAAAATCCTATTGTTAATGCTGCAAAAAAATTTGGCAACTATATCGAAGATGAAGATGACGTTGGTGATTCCGAGCCTGATGATGCAGATCAAGATGACGATGAACAAGAAGAAGATGATGAACCACAAGAAGTAGATGACGATGAACAAGAGGAGGAACAAGTCGGAGGTGTTGAAGATTACACTCAAGATGACGCCGAATCTGAAGAACAAGATGACGATGACGATATAGAAATTGATGAAGAAGGTGAAGTTGTTGAAAAGCAACCAAAAACAACCAAACCTAAGAAAACGACTCAACTCATTATTGCAGACGATGACGACGATGACGACGACGAATATGAAGAAAATTATCTACAAAAATTCGATTACGAAATTAATAAAAATTATATATCAGAATTTCATCCTGAATGTTTAAACCATAATAGCGATGAAGTGGCAAAATTGGCAAGAGTAATTCGTGATGAAAATAATATTATTATTGACCCACTACATAAAACATTACCATATTTAACAAAATATGAGAAGGCAAGAGTACTTGGACAAAGAGCGAAACAAATTGAAACTGGAGCAAAACCTCTAGTCAAAGTTCCTGAAAATATTATTGATGGTTATGTAATTGCAGAATTAGAGCTTAGAGAGAAGAAAATCCCTTTTATTATTAAACGTCCAATCCCAGGAGGTGCGTTTGAATATTGGCATTTAAGAGATTTAGAAAATATTAACTTTTAAATTTAAAATAACTTAAAATCATTAAATGAAATAAACACATATAATGATTAGACATAAATCAAAAACTATATTAGAATACATCTGGATTGGAGGTAAAAATGAAATTAGGTCTAAAACAAAAGTTTTTCATTCTTTTTTACCTTTTGATTCCAATTCTATATTAGATTTTATACCAGAATGGAATTATGATGGCATTTCCACTTGGCAAGCTGATAGTAATGGGGACACTGAAATTACCTTAAAACCTTGTGCTTTATTTAAGGACCCGTTTAGAGTTATTGATGACACAGCATGTTATCTTGTTTTATGTGATACTTATAAATCAAATGGTGAACCAACTGAAACTAACCATAGACATTATGCAGCTAAAGTTTTTGAAAATACTGAAGAAGAACCATGGTTTGGTTTAGAGCAGGAATATTTTTTTTCTTATTATAGAGATTCTAAAAATAAATTATACGAACCAAATGACGGCTATCATTATTGCGGAACTACACTAGATGCAATTCATAGAACAGTTGTCGAAAAACATCTACAAATGTGTATTGAAGCTGGTATTAAAATTTCTGGGATAAATGCTGAAGTTTCTAATGGACAATGGGAATTTCAAATTGGTCCTTGTGAAGGAATACATGCTGGCGATCATTTAATTATTGCCCGTTATATATTAGAGAGATTAGCTGAACAAATTGAATGTTACATTAATTATTTTCCAAAACCTAAATCCGATATTAATGGGTCTGGTTGCCATATTAACTTCAGTACATTCAGCACTCGGTCTGAAAATGGTATTGAAATTATACATACATATATTGAAAAATTATCTAAAAATCATTCTGAACATATATCAGTTTACGGTGAAGATAATGACAAGAGATTAACAGGTTTACATGAAACATCAAGTATCAATAAATTCAGTTGGGGTATTGGAACAAGAAACACTTCAATTCGAATTCCTAATCAGGTAGCTCGAGAGAATTGTGGATATTTTGAAGACAGAAGACCATCAGCAAATATTGAACCTTATCAAGCAACATTGAAAATATTCAAAACTTGTTGTATAGATAAAATTTAGTTTTAAAAAAAATTGAAATACATAATTAAATATTATATTAAAGATATTCACACATATAATATTTAAATCACAAAATGACTCATTCAATTTCTCCTTCATCTGCTAGAAGAACTCCTGAATTGGTGTCTCCTTATATCCAAATTCCGGATAATATTGATTCATTTGAGTTTGATAGTTATATTATTGACGAATGTTTTGTTTTGAAAAATATTGCTGGTTATATCTTTAAACAAGCTATGTCCAATGTTGAATTTGAATTAGACGAAATTTGCTTGACAAAATTTATTGGTTTTGTTTGCGAGAACTACAATAGAAATCATTTTCATAACTTTCAACATGCAGTAAATGTTCTTCAAATGACATATGTACTTCTGAAAGAAAGTGGAATTATGTATAAATTGAAACCTCATATTGTTATTTCAGCATTGATTGCTGCTTTAGCTCATGATGTCGATCATCCAGGGAATACAAATTCTTACGAAATTAACTCAATGAGTAAACATGCTAGATTATATAATGATATTAGTGTTTTGGAAAATCATCACTGCACATTAACATTTGAGTTAATGGATCATACTGGTTTATTAAAATCGTTTAAGGATAGCAATTTCAGAGAAATTAGAAAAAATATTATTACATGTATTCTTGGAACCAATATGTCAAAACATACTGAATACTTGAATAAATTTAAGCTAATTAATTTTGAGTCACCCACGTTTACTGTTGATGAACAAATATTTATTGCAAGTAGTTTTGTTCATTTTGCGGATCTATCAAATCCTATTAAAAACTTTGATATTTGTTTTGAGTGGTCCAGAAGAATTTCACTTGAATTTTATGAACAAACACTTAAGGAAGAATTGGAAGGTTTACCAAGTTTGTCATTTATGAAAGTTCATGATTCACTCGCAATGTGTGTTAATGAAATTAATTTTATTACAAATATTTCAATTCCAACATGGGAAGCATTTGTAAATAAATTTCAAAGTATGTCGTTTATCACAAAAAATGTTAATGATACACTTTCCAGATGGAAAGAGATTGAAAATAAATATGTAAACGATAATGATATTAACTCATTAACATATTAAATTATTATATAAATATTTATGTAAAAATTTAATTTCGTTTTTTTGTATATCTTCTGCTTATTTTTCTACGAAGTTTTTTAGAACCACCTGTAGTTTTCTTTTTGTCTACAGGTAAATATTGAAGTAAATTATCAATTTTTCTTTTTAATTCTGCATCTTCTGGCTGTGGAGGATTTTCTAAATAATCAATTACTTCATCTATTGTACCTTCTGGAGCAGCAGGAGTTAATGATCTTCTAGAACTAACTCGAGCATTAGGACCTATACGCATATCTTTAATTTGTTTAATAAGTATACCATATGGAGTATTTGGTGGAAAATCGTCCAATGAACTACCTTCTTCATTATCTATATATAATTTAACTGATTTAACCATTCCCAGTAATTTTTGATAGTCTCCTCTTAGTGAACAAATTTTTGACTTAGGAAATCCTCTATCTGTTCCAGCCGTTATATTGACGACTTTTTGTTTTTTCCCTGCATTATCTAGCTCAGAATAACCTGGTTTAGAATTAAAATCTATCAACATTGGTAAATTATCTCTATCGGAAAAACAATCTATACCTTTACTGTCATCAGAAAACATAGTTTGATCATATGTAAATCCAAATTTTTCATACATACATAATCCACCAGGATTATCATATGCACTAGCTAATTCAAGAACTGCTATTTGTTGAACTGGTATTAGGGGTTCACTTGAACCAAATGTGCAATTTTCAATTATTCTACCACTACTCAATCTTTTACTGGTTACGCTTAAATATCCTTTTCCTTTTGGAAAGCTTATTTGGTTTGAAGGATTTCTATTATTTGGATGAGATAATATTGTATATAAAAAAGCTCCCATAAGAACAGAACCTGTTCCGGAGATAGCTGTTGCAGTATTGGTACAAATTAAATTAATAGAATATACTGATGGATATTTTTTACATTCACCTAATTCAACAATAATAAAAGCTACTACACCTTCCAATCTTCTCTCAATTGATAAAGTCACATCTTCAATTATTCTTGTTGATGCGACTAAAATATCAAAATGATTTTCATTATCTGTTAAATCGATTGCTCTTTCAACAGCAGATTTTGCATATGATGGTTTTATATCAGAACAAACTTTTTTACTTAAAAATGTTATAAATTTTTTCATATTTTCCTCTGATTCAGAAGTATAACCTGATGTTTTTTCAATATTTCTACTACCTATTACATCTGGTCTATAAGTTGTATTATTTAATATATCATCTTTATTATATAAATTATAAGTTGACAAAGGAAAACCTGCTAATCTATCAGCTGGAATTAGATTTATTACTTCTTTTTGGAAGTTTTTAATAATATCTTTTCTGAAAAAATAACTTGAATATACAGATGGAACTTGTTGATTTTTAATATTACTACTACGCATAAATGTTTCTATAATCGATGCTTTATCCATTGGAATTTCTCTCGAGAGAATGTGTAAAATTTGTTTTTTTGTTAATGGAATTACTTCTTCAGTCTCTTTAACCGAAACTTCAAGAGGTGTCGCAGCTGGCTTTTTTTGCATTTCTTGGATGGGTTCTGAAACTGGTTTTGGTTTTTTTTGGTTGCGAGTAAAAATGGATGGTTCTGGTTCTTTTGTCTGACGTTTAACACCTACTGTTTCTAATTGATCATATTCAGGTGGTAATCCTGCTAATCTTCTAGACATTGTTAATATATGTGTAGAAATAATATTAAACAATTATTTTTTTACCATTAATAATTTTAACACATCCTGAATATTGTGTTTTTTCAATATTTTTAATTTCTGTATAAATTATTTCAATATCATTTGCACATTTTAATTTGTTTGTATATTTTTTACATAATATAGCTCCTGCTTTAATAATATATCGTTTATCATTTTTTGATATATCACTTGGTATATTGGCGACAACATGACACGATGATACTTCGTTTGCATGAAACCATAAGTCATCTGGGTTGCCCTTATCAATTACGTCAAAATTTTCATTTTTATTTTGACCAATATAGAAGGTAATCTCTCTATTCAGTTCTTGAAGAAATAATATTTCAGTCTTCATTTCAATTATTCTCTTAAATAAATCCTATAATTTGCATTCAATTTTTAAAAAATTGAATTTAAAATAATATATTAAATAAATCTTACAAATAACTATAATGACTGATTCAAATTTAACTGAAAAGCTTTCAGAAACAATAACAAATGCCTTTAAAAAAACAGAAGTATTTGAAAAAATAGGTAAAATAGAATTTTATATTGGTTCATTTGTTATTATGTCATCTATTATCGGATTAACAAATATTTATATGAATTATCATAATACAAATAAAATTAAACAATTAGAAGAAAAACTCGATGGAAGTGAAAATGTATTAAAATATAACATTGAAATAAATAGAAAACAACATGCATTATGTTATAATAAAATTATTGAACAACTTAAAAATGAAACATCTGCTTCGATTGATACTCAACAAAAAATTACAGAAAAATTAATGGAAATTAAAGTTTTGATGCAAAACTCAAAAAAAGATATTATATCTGCAAGTACATCTGTAACAACTTTCTCTCCAATTAAATCAGTAAATTCTATAGATGATTGGAAACATAATATTATTGAACAAGAAGAATTTAAAAATTATGAGGATGATGAATTGATGAATGAATGTTACGATTCAATGCCTCTCAATAATGTTAAAAAAAATACGGGTTTAAGTTGGATATTTAAATAATATAAAGAATAAATGTGTATATTAGTATTATGTTTTGGATTCAAGATATATACAAATATTTAAAATCTTTTTTTAATTTTTTATCTTTTAGAACTAAACCAGACTATGAAGAAATTGAATCAAATTATGAAGAATATGAATTTATAATATTAAATGAAAAAATGACAAGATAATTATGTGAGTTTATATTAATATAAAAATTTTGTTATATTAATATTAAATGAAGATTGCATTATGTTTTATAATTAGTTATGAACATATTTTAAATAAAGAAGATATATGGAAAAAATGGATTGAACCAAATAAGGATATAATTAATGTCTATTTCTTTTATAAAGATTTTAAAAAAATAAAATCACAGTGGATTAAAGAACATTCAATACCTCCAAATTATATAAGAGAAACCAGCTATTATCATGTTATACCAGCATATTTATCTATATTAAGTTTTGCATGTAAACATGATGAACAAAATAAATGGTTTTGTTTGCTAACTGATTCTTGTTGTCCAATTATCTCTCCAACTCGATTTAGATATTTGTTTTATCAGAATTTTAATCAGAGTATTTTCTCTTGGAAACAAGCTTGGTGGAATCCAGATTTTCACAAGAGAGCTAATTTGGCTAAATTACCTAAAGAATTATGGTTAGCAAATGATCCTTGGTTTGTCCTTACCAAAGATAATGTTAAACAAATATTCCATTTTGTAAATAGTCAAACGACAATAACAAAAACAATTTGTGATGGTGGTTTAGCTAACGAATCTTTATTTGCTATTATATTCAAATCTTATGGTGAGCTAGATGATAATTCTCGTATTAATTGCTCTGTCTCACATTTAACAGACTGGGCGAGAAGAAGCAGCGCAACAAGACCACATGTTTTCAAAGATGCTGACGAAAAAGATATTCATTTTATAGATAAAGAATTAAAAAATAATTTTTATGCAATATTTATAAGAAAAGTTGCGCCGGAATTTCCCGATGAAATACTAAATCATTATATTTATGAAGAAAATAGGTCTGCTGATGAAAAATTAACTCTTATAGAACCAACAGAAATGTTTTTAAGTAGACAAAAATTTATAATTAAAAAAAATATTTATTACATAGTATGTATTACTTTTATTTTTATTTTATATCTAATGTTATTCTAAAATAATATAAATATTTTTGTTATATTATATTAATGAGCACAGAAGAATTGCTTTTGGAAATTCAAATGTTGAGAGAAGAAAACGAAAAGCTTAAAAAGCAATTAGAAAATTACAATAATTCAAGAAAAAATTATTATGAAAAAAATAAAGATTATGTTAAAGAAAAAGCAAAGGAAGGACTTAAAAAATTAGCAGAACAAAATCCGGAAAAATTAAAAGAATATAGAAGAAATGCCTATTTAAAACAAAAAGAAAAAAAGAAACAAAAACAAAATGAAGACATTTCGGAATTTAAATAATTAGAAATAACTATTTAAATATAATCTTTAGTAATAATATATAATGGCTAGACTCAAATATGACTACGATATGTTGAAAAGCATTTGTGTTGAAGGTGGTGTAACATTATTAGAAGATTATAGTGATAAATATATTACTCGTGATACTAGAATAATTGCGAAATGTATTATGTGTGATAATAGCTTTAACAAAAGCTTAAATAAATTGCATAAACAACGAAATTTTGGTTGTGAGATTTGTGCTAAAAAAATGAAGTTTGATAGGATTAAAAATACTATGGTAGAAAAATATGGCTTTGAATATGCGGCACAATCTGAAATATTTAAAGATAAAATGAAGAGTTCGAATTTACTGAAATATGGCGTAGAATATGCTAACCAAAATGAAGATATAAAAGACAAAATAAAAAACACAAATCTTGAAAAATATGGTTGTGAATATTTTTTACAAACTGAACAAGCAAAAGAAAAGAAAAAACAAACTTACCTCAAAAATTATGGTGTAGAAAATCCCTTACAATGTGAAGAAATTAAACAAAAATATAGAAAAACGTGTTTAGAGAAATATGGTGTTGAACATGCTATGCAATCTCCTGAAATAATGGAAAATAATATTAAAAAATCTTATTACTTGAAACAATATGTACTTCCATCTGGAAATATTATTAAAATTCAAGGTTATGAAAATTATGCATTAGACGAACTAATCAAACAAAATATTGATGAAAAAGACCTTATTACTGGCTCAAAAAATGTTCCTGAAATATGGTATATAGATAATACTGACAAAAAACGAAGACATTTTGTAGATATTTTTATTCCATCACAAAATAAATGTATTGAAGTTAAATCAACATGGACATTTAAAAAACAAAAAGATATTGTTTTATTAAAACAACTACATGCTAAATATATTGGATATTTATACGAAATTTGGATTTATGATAATAAAGGAAATAAAGTAGAACTTTATAATTAACATTTCCAACGATTCCCACAGCAAATACATTGGCAAAACGTAGTCATGGGTTCATCTGCTGACCTTGTTTGCATTTGGTAATATGTACATTGGTTATTTTTACATTTACGACAAGTAAAAGTATCGGTTGCAGCTGCTACATTAGTTTCAAATTTATTCTTATCACGTTTCGATTTAGCTTCAATAAGTTCAGCCCATTTATCATGATCTAATTCTTGATGTGTCATAAATGCCAATTTATGAGATTGAACTTCGCCGTTAACAATTGTCTCAATCCATTTATCATTTAAATTATTTAAAATACTTCTTAAATGATTTAGATATATTTGAACGAAGAATTTATTATCCCATTTTTTAACAATTTTGCGGTTATCTGCTTCCTTCAACGTATAATTAAAAATGCCTTTTTCCAAATTCAAACTGGCTTTTTCATCATTTAATTTTTTAAATATTTGCTTTCTAACATTAACTCTAAAAGTATCTGGGTTTTCAATTGTTCGAAGCGACATTTTTATTGATTTATATATCCATTTTATATTTAAATCAATATCAATTTTATTTTAAATAATAAAATTAAAATGATATATTTTATTTACCAACATTATCATCATCATAATCATATGATTCTTCTGATAATTCTGAACCAACATCTTCTATTTCCAATTCATCTTCATCTTCAACTTCTTCAGATTCATCATCGTCTTCATCTTCATCGCCATTATAATCTTCTGATTCGGATACGGAATTTTCTTCAGTGTCGCTACTATCTACAACAAACCCATCTTTTAAATAACCCTGTTTAGTTTTCTTTTCTTTTGGAATATTTGCCAATTCATCTTCCTCTTCTTCATCTTCTTTTGCAGTAGTAGCTAAATCTTCAAATCCACCAAATAATTTTTCATAAATTTTATTCCATAATGTTAAACTTAAGTTTATATAGACCTTACTACCATCATCATTTCTAATTTGTCCAACAATCGCACAGCTTCCATAAAATAACTTGGTATCTATTGGAGGTGGAAAATCATATTTATTTTCTGAATTAGCTCTTCCTTCAGTCTTTGCGTATATATGTATAAAATACTTTTTTCCATCATATTTTACAGACCATTCAGTTTGTTTATTAAAATCTTCAGCCTTCTTAAATCCACATTTTTTATAGAGTTCTTCCAATTTAAAATCTTTAATTGAAAGCATTTTTAATGAACCTAATCTCTCTACAATTATAATATCTAAGGGTTGCGACATTACTTATTATATTATCTAAAATAGGTTTAAATAGTTTCTATAATATAAAATAAATGAAAATATTCATTAATAACTTTAATCTAGAAATATTAAATGATGTCTCAGATATATTTAAAGAACATTTGATAAATACTGAAACATATGTTAAATTATATACAAATGAAGGTATTTATCGTATAGAAGATAAAAAAATATATTTATTGGATACATGTGATAAGGATATTAAAATGGTTGATAATTATCATAAGAGTTTCCAGTTAATAGTTGACCCATCATTTTATCATAAGCATTTAGTTTCTTCAATTCATGGTGAAACTCATTTATCATTTCAAACTGTCAAAAAAAAGTATAAATTAAATCCTTCTTCTGAAGTAGAGCTGGTTATCAAATATATTTCAGATAAAGGAAAATTTGTCCCAAATGACATATATTTTGAATTTAATAAAGATGTTGATATTAATGATTTATTTATTAAGAAAGAAATAATTGAGTTTTTATTGGTGTTAAACTAATATAATAATATATTATGTTATCCTGGATAGTTCAAATTACAATAATATCAATCGTTTTAATTTTTCTTGTGCATCATTTGATTAATTTTTTCAAATCTACGCTTACTGTTCCCAAAATAAAAGATTTAGTAAATACTCCAACACAAAAGTACGAAAATATGTACAATATTATTAATCAAAATAAATTAGAAACAAATCCTGAGTCAAGTAATGATTATACCTTAATAGATTTATTGCCGAAAAAAGATGAACCTAATATGAAAAGTGAACTAAAGAATTTTCTTAAATCACAACTTCATAGTTCACAAGGAACAGATATTATGGCTTTAGAATCATCAAACACTTCTTATTCCAATTATTAAATGATATAAAGATTATCCACTTATATATGTAAATGTTAACTCAAGAAGAAAAGGAAGATATTTTACAAGAATTTCCGAATATAAAACTTTCTTATGAAACGATAACCCATAAGAAGGTTTATAAGTATAATTTATTATTAGCTATTCCTGAAGGCAAAAAATGTTTTGCTTGGTTTACTTCGTATAAAGATAAAATGTCATGTTTTATTATCGAACTTGATACTAAAAATAGAAAACAAATAAGAAATATTAAAATTGTTAATAGTTGTTTTTCTACTTCTTTATGTTATGGAACTATATTTTATGGCACATTATTTTATCATTTGAATTCGCCATTTTTTTCCATTGAGGATATTTTTATGTACAAAGGCAGAAATATTTCAAATTTAGATATTAATGAAAAAATAAATAAAATTTGTAATATTCTTAAAAACGATATTAAACAAATAGCATATAATAATTATTTTGTTGTTTTTGGTTTACCATTAATCGCAAAATCTAATAATGTTCTCGATATGTCTCTTAAAAATATTAGATATAAGCTAGCTGCAATGAAATATTATATTTCAAATAAGTCTAATTCATGTTATATTTTACCTTTTGAAGAATACACAAATGACTCACAAGAGAAAAAAGTTTTAGAAGATAAAAAGATAGAGAGAAAATATGAAAAACAAACATACGGAAAAATCTTCGTTTGTAAACCAGATATCCAAAATGATATTTATCACTTATATACATCAGAAAATGAATATGTTGGTTTAGCAGCAATACCTGACTATAAAACGAGTATAATGATGAATAAATTATTTAGAATTATAAAAGAAAATGATGATTTAGATGCGTTAGAATATAGTGACGATGAAGAAGAATTTGAAAATGCAAATGTAGATAAATTTGTTCACTTAGATAAATCATATAAAATGGTTTGTAATTTTAATAATAAATTTAAGAAATGGATTCCAATTAAAATAACAGAATAATATATAGTATGTCAGGTTCAGGAGCATCTAATTTAGGTTATGGTAATATAGCTCCATTAAGCAATATTAATGGGTCTTATGTTAATGTAGACAATTCTCAATATGCGGGTAGATTTAGTAGTAATGAAATACCAGGAACACCACCAGGACCGTTGCCAGGTTTAGCAGGAGCAAAATCAAATGTTGATGCTGCGGCAGGAATAGTACCTGGAATTTGTATGAAAGGTGGGGCTAAAAAACTTAAAAGAAAAATAAAAAATATCACTAAACATTATAAGAGAATGAAAGCAGGAAGTAGAAAAATCAAGAGTATTAAGAGAAGACTCAGAAGTAGAGCTGCATCAAGAAGATTTGGTAGAGCATTAATGGGTGGTAAAAGAACTCGTAGAAGACATCGTAGACAACGCGGAGGTTATGCTCAGTATCAAAATAATTGGCCATCAACTGGTGTTTACTCAACTGGTAATGTTGCTTTATCAGCTAGCGAATCAGCCCTTGCTAATCCTCCACCAATTACTAAGCTTAGCAACTGCGTAAATTGCATAGATAATTTTGACAAATATTCTATGACTGGTTTTCCAAGCAAAGGTCATTAAATAATATAAAATTATTAATTTAATTTATATTATTTTAAATTACTTAAATTTTAGAAAGCATATTTCATCATCAATTTTACTAGCTTTTTTTGATGCTGGTTCCGGTTCTTCATTTTCATCTTCCGATTCAGAATCATTAGCAATACTTTTTTCCGATGAACTGTTGCTCTTGATTGATATAGCTTTCTTTTTTCTTGGTTTACATTCTCTCGAACCTTTTGAAGTAGGAACATAAATTAAAGTCCATTTAGACAAATCTGTTGTGTAATCTGTACTAACAGTATAAATAATTTTATAATTCTCTTTTTTATAAAATGTTTTACGCTTTCTCCATTGGTTTTTAAATAAATCATGACTATCTACTATATCTACCACAATTGGGCTACTATGTTTCTCTCTAAGAATACGACCTACACTCTGTTCTATATCTGTTTTTGGAGTCGCCATAATCAGTGTCGTCAGCGTTTTTATGTCAAGTGCTTCCGCAGCCATAGCATAAGTAGCTATCACAACCTTTTTTGATTCTGTTTCTTTGAGAGCAGATTCTTTCATACCACCAACATAATAACCAACTGTAGCCATATTTCTATGAGCGATAGCATCATGCAAATATTTCAGTAAATTTTTGTTATGTGCCAGAATCATAACTTGTTGATTTGGGTTTTCTTTCAACATATCCGAGAGAACTTTTAAAATAAATTCGCTGCGACGATTATATTCACATAATTTGCTAATCATGCTACTATATGCGGGTTTTCCTCTAAAATCTAATTTTACTTCATTAAAATCATCATCATCTACATAATATTCAATAGCACGAACTGTAACAGCTCTTTCTTCATCTCTCTTTCCCTTAAAAATAATATCACCTAAAAACATTTTAAAAACTGAAGTGGTGCCGTCTTTACGATTCATTGTTGCAGATAATCCTAACATATATTTTGTCACCAATTTAAAGAGTGAATTGGAAAATACTTCACTAGAAATATGATGCACTTCATCGATAATAGTTAGACCAAAACTTTCAAATACAGATGCTGGATATTCTTTCATTGATAAACTCTGTAACATTCCTATAACAATATCCTTATCATCAATATCAATAATCGGACCTTGTATTTTTCCAACTCTAGCGGCAGGTAAAAATTGTTGAATTCTCTCTATCCATTGATTCATTAAGAATTCTTTATGAACGATAATGAAAGTCTTTTTCTTAAGTCGAGAGATAATATTTAATGAAAGCACCGTTTTGCCATATGCACATGGAAGTTCAAGTAAACCTCCACCAAAACCAACTTTGGCAACATGATTTAAATATGTATTAACAACTATTTCTTGATTCTCTCTAAGTTTTCCATTAAAGTCTAAATTAACATCGATACCTTCAGTTATCTTATATTGTTTAGGAGGACCAAATTTTTCTATACCGTAATAATGCGGAACATAAAATTTACCAGGTGATTCTCTGTAAGCTGGAAACGATTTTGAATCATTTAATGGTGCACCCATTGTAAAAGGCACAATAGTTAAATCATTTCTTATTTGCACTTGTTGTCCAATACTTAATTCATTTTTAGGTATTGTATATCCTTTTTGTCCAAGATAGGTATTCATACTTATATTATTTAGAATATTGCTTTTATGTTGTTTTCTCTCTTTTTAAAAGGTAAAAAAAATAAAATCTATAAATATGATATATGGATAGCTTTACAGAACTTTTAAAAAAAGAGCATATGGGTGAATTTATTTTAGTCATTTTAATGATAATTTATTTGGTCATGGGATTTAAAACTCCTGATTTAATTGCAAATATGATTGACAATATTGTTGGTAAGGTCGTTATAATATTGGTTGTTATCTATTTATTTATGCATGCAAATCCTATTTTAGCAGTAGTTGCTGCTCTCGTTGCTTTTGATTTAATGCGTAGATCTACTGATGCAACTGGTTTAGGTCCTCTTTCTGCTTATGCACCATCTGAAAAGAAGAAAATGTCTCAATTCACTGCTTTTAATCAATTTCCTTATACTTTAGAACAAGAAGTAGTTGCAAAGATGGCACCAATTGTTCGTTCAGGAACATCTATTACTCCTCCTTCTTATAAACCATTGCTTGACAATTTACATGATGCTTCCCCTTTAAACAGTTCTAATTAAATAATTTTTTATACTTATTGAATAAAATTATTTAAGTGAAATTAGGAATGCTTGGAAATTTCGGAGCATCTGATAATAAATAACTGTAAAATGCACTTATTCCGTAAAAAATTATTATGAACAGTAAACATCCTACTATAATCATTACAAGCAATTTAAAGGAGGGACTATCTAATATGTTAGAAAAATCAATGCTGGTTGATGTAGGGGTTTTATCATACTCAACCGCAGTTTCTTCATCAGACGAACCAGTTGGTTGACATGAAATATATATACCATCTCCCAATTGTAATCCTGAAGTTGGTCCATTTGAATTATAGAATAATTCGGCAGTCGGCATCATCATCGGATATGGTTTTATAATTTGTTGTAATGTTCCAATTGTATCAGAGCTTAATGGTATTGCATCTAACGCACCAAAAACTATCCAATCAGAAGGACCTTGTGTATAAGAAAAAAAGGGTTTTCTTGGAACTATGGTTTGAAGATTAAAATTCATATTTAAATTTGTTGAGTCTCCTTGACTAGGGGCATTTGTTGCAACTTTTTTAATGACATCTGTTATCATTTGAGACGCATTCGATGATTCGCTTGAAGATTTAAAAGGAATACATACTTCTAATAAATTACCACCTTTGACTGGAGTATGTGTTATTATTATTTCACCTGGTAATTGCACATCATTAAAAGAATGTATAGACGGAGATGTTATCATTATTTTTCCTACAGTATATTTTTGTTCATTGTACACTACTGGTGGAAGACTAGTTGAATCATATGATAAGCTTAACATTATTCCATCATTTTTAGCAGTTGAATTACTTTCGGAATATTTGAATGCATATGAACACTTCAAATCACATTTTCCTGCAATATTTTTAGGTGATATATTTAAATTTTGATTACTCATTAATATAAGTATATAAATAAAAATATTAATTTATTTATATAGAATGAAATTAACTAAAGGCAAAATAACAAAATTATACAATAAAAAGAGACAATCTTTAAAAAAACCTAAAAACAGAAAGACATCATATAAGAGAAAAACATTTAGAAATAAGAGACGAGTTAATTTGGCTAGAAGATCATTAAAAAGATTTAATTACAAAAAATCTAGAGGTGGAGCTGAAGATGCGCCTAAAGATGAAATAATAACACCAGATATTTCGCCAATTGAACAGTCTATTCAAGATGCAACAGAGAAGCCTACTTTAGATAATACAGAACAATCTGTCGTTGATACACCTGTTGACGAAACTATTACAGAGACACCTGTAGATACAACTATCACTGAAACACCTGTAGATACAACAGTAACTGAACCACCAGTTGAAGAAACTATTACTGAAACACCCGTCGATGAAACTATTACTGAAACACCTGTAGATACAACTGTAACTGAAACACCGGTTGATGAAACAGTAACTGATACACCAGTTGATACAACTGTAACTGAGACACCTATTGAAGAAAATATTGAATCAGATATTCCCATTATAGAAGATACAAATTTACCAGAAGAAACTGTAACTGAAACACCAGTCGATACAACTGTTACTGAAACTCCAGTGGAAGAAACCGTTACTGAAACACCAGTGGAAGAAACCGTTACTGAAACACCAGTAGATACAACTATAACTGAAACACCAGTAGATACAACTATAACTGAAACACCAGTAGATACAGCTGTTACAGAAGAAGTAAAGGAAAATATTCCAAATAATGAATTAGTAAGCTCATTATCAACAATGGCTAATTATTTTGCTGACGTAATTGCAGATAAAGTTTCACAAAATATGTCTGCGTCAAAATATGGAGAGAAACCACAAGATGGGTTTGATTCAGTAAATCAAGCAGCTGAAACAATGGCAACAACGGGTGGTAAAAGATTTAAAAAAACTAGACGTTTTAGATTAATAAATAATAAGACTAAACATAATCATTAAACTTTTTATAATATAAAATTATATATATTATGAAAATAAATCATAAGCGTATTTTTTTTCATGCATTAAGAAGTGCATTGTTATTTATTGCAGTTTTTTTAGTTTATGATATATTAATTAATTTAGAAGAGGCGTGGAATAAAGAAAATCCAGAAAATGTCACATATCATTTTTATTTACGTAAAGTAATTAAATTTACTATTATTTTAATTATAGATTTATTTATTTTATATTCTGCAAGCATATTTTTTGGTATTGAGCATTAATTGATTAAATAAAAGGAAGATATTTAATGGTATCATTATCATACATAGTTATTCTATAAGGCTCATTAATTCCTTCAATATAAACAGTATCACCATTATATAATTTATCACAACCATATTCATTAGTACAACTTCTACCACTTCGAGAGACAGGTAATTTCATACTGTTATTTTGGTCACTCATTGTATAATATTGCCATTTATCTCTATTTGTAAAAAGTGGACGTCCCATTAATGGTATGATTTTCCCTTTTGAATTTGTTGCAGTCATAATACCTAATTGTCTATATTGTGTATCAACAGCGCCAATATTAGTAGAAATATTGATGGGAACTGCTCCAGGTGGTACAGCTCTCGAAGGAAATCCTGGGATAAAATATCTTTCATCGCGAAGTGGAGGAGCATATGGATTTAATAATGGATCACTTGGTAAATTGGTATAAGGCCAACTTGGAATCCATGAATTCCACCAACCATCATTCTCTCTAACCGTGTCCTTAATAACTATTTTTTCAGATGGAGAATTATTGACGACGATACTTTGTTTAAAAACAGTTGTATAAATAATATAAATCAAAACTATAATGCATATAACAATAAAAAACATTGAATAATTTTCAATGCATATTACACCAGGTGGGCATTTTTTCATATTATATAAATATAATATTAAAATATTTTTTAGAAAACTATTTATTTAGTTTGAGTTTGGTTAGTCATTTTTTTTGCTAAATCCATAACCCCAGCCATACCGCCATTTGAATCACCCATCATACCTTTTAATTGCTCGACCATAGGTTGAATATTTTCAACAAGTTTACCCATACCTTTCATGGATTCAGCTAATTGCATTTGTTGCTTCATTAAATTTTGTGTATCAGAAGTTAATCGTTGAATACCGTCACTTCCTAATATATTATTTAATTCATCATAAGCATCTTCAATGGTGGTAGCATAATCAATATTATATCCTCTATTTTTACGACGTCCAGGTTCGAAGCCTTGTTGTTCGCCACCCGTGCTTTGAGCAGCATTATTATCTTTTGGTTCGCTGCTTGCAACTGAACTCATAACTAATCCTTGACTAGAAACATCATCAGGTTTAGCATCCGATTTTGCGTCTGATTTAACGTCAGGTTTAGTGACTGGATTACTTTTTTCTTTATCATCCGGTTTACCATTATTCTCCATACCTTCCATCATATTTCCCCTAAGAGACAATAAATTAACAATAAGTAATGGAACACCTAAAACAATTGTCATATTTTTACTAAAGTATCTAACTAATACGGCAAATATAATAAAATATAATACTGCGTTCAAATTACCGATAACAGCATAACCTATTACATTAAATATTGCCAAAAAAGCTACTACATTTAAAACCCATTTATTGGTTAAAAATTTTGAAATGGCTGAATTAAGCTTCATTATATATATAATATTTAAAAAAAAATTGATTTAATATTATATTACTAAAATAATAGTAACGTATTATGCCTAACTATAATTCTGAAGATGAAACTGATACTGAATCATATGGTTCATGGGATGAAACAGATGATGAAACTGAAATAGACGAACCTATATATGACCCAGAAGAACTTAGTAATACTAAGTATAATATTGTATTATGTGAACAATATAATAGAAATATACATGGTAACATTAATGGAGAGATAAATAATCATTATTTAACACAAATTAGATTTAAAGAATTGAATTTAGATATTATCAATAATTTTATAATGAATATATCCTGTAAATTAGAAATTGCGGAATGTATTTATTTGCCATCTGATCATTGCGTTTCAATAATAAAAACACATTGGTTAAAATTAATTCAACGTGCCTGGAAAAAAATTCATAGATTAAGAAAACTTACTATAGCAATGCGTTCACATCCCAACGCATTAAAACATAGAGAAATTTACGGAAGGTGGCCGAATAGCTGTTCTAATTATCCTAGTTTAAGCGGTATGTTGTCAAACTTATCTAGAGCTTCTACGTGAACTGCTTTTAGTAGTTATTTTTGAGGTTAAACTTCTTCTTTTTGGTCCAGTTTTGTATGTAAATCCTCCTTTTTGCTTTCTATTTTTTTTTGTTATTCTACGCTTACCGCCAATATTTCTGGGAGCATTTACCTTAATTTGATTAGCCAATAAAGCACGTTTAACTGCATTTATTGCGTCATTATTACCATTTTCAGCAGCATTTATATTTGTGTTAATTTCATTTTGAATTTGTCCAGAACGGATAGTTCTAATAAATGCTAAATATTGTCTTTTATCTTGTAATCTATGTAACTGCATTAAATTATTGAAATTTGGTTCAACGTCATATTGACCTGCAGCTGAGGGTTGAGCCGCTTGTCCTTGAGCAGCTCGTCCAATATTTATGATTGATTGTTCAATTTGTTGAGTAATTTCGTTTAATAAAGCATCAGCCTCTTGTTTTGTTGTTGAATTTGGTACATCATCAGTAATTCTTTGTAAATCGTCAGCAGCATCATTAATAGCTACAGTTGCAGCCATTAATCTTTCAACTAAATTTTTATTTTCTAGTTTAAGATCATCAATTTGTTGTTGTAATCCTTGTGCTGCATTTTGAGCGGCTCCAGTTGCATCATCAATAGCTTTTTGTTTAGTAGCAAGTTCTGCATCTTTATCTTTAATTTGCTGTTCAAATCCAGCAATTTTACCTTCACAATCATTTATTCTTTGCATCAATTCTGCTTCTTGACCTGCTAATTGTTTTTGTGATTGTTCTGTAAGTTGTTTAAGTTGCTCGGCATGAGCAGCATCTTTTTCATTTCCAGTTTTAGTCATTTCCTCACGTAAAGCATTAAGTTCTAATGTTTGTGCTTCATATTTTGGTTGAATATCTCTTAAAGCGGCTTCACATCTATCAATTTCAGCTTGTTTTGCAGCTATATTATTTACAGCTTCTTCTTCTTGTTGTCTAATTCTTGCAGTAAGATTATCTCTTTCGGTAGTTAAACTGGTGATTTGATCTCTTAATTGTTGAAGCTTGCGTTCTTTGTCACCAATAGATGTTGTATTAGTATTAACTTGTATTTGTAAATTATCAGCTTTCTCCTTTAATGTAGTAATTAATTGTGCTAATTCTCGGAGACGTTGATTAATCTCTCCAAGTTTAGTTTTTAAATCATTTGTGAATTGAGTTTTAAATTCAATTCCGGCTTGAATATTACGTCTTATGTTAGCTAATTTACCCATTTTTTCTTCGAAATCAATTAAAAATTGTTGCGGTGCTGTCATATATATTAAAAGGATATAATATTTAATATAGATATTAAAGTGTAAATTGTTTTTTTTGATTCGAAAGTTTTTCAGTATCATCAATAACTGTATCTAAACTATTTTTGATTGACTTAACCTCTCTTAATATTTTGGATTGTTCTTCTTTTGCATCTTCAATATTATGTTTTGTCAATTTACCAGATAGAGTTAAATCACGTATATAATCGTCTAAAACTTCAAGTGCGCGAATTTGGTCTTGTTTTTGTTGTTCAATATATTTATAATATTTTTGATAATCATTTTTTACAGCTTCTAAAAATCTATTTTGCTTTGTTATAAAACGTAGTTTTTTTTGTTTATCAACTAACATTTGTTTTTTTGCGTCAATAAGTTGTTGCAATTGAATAAATTGGTCATCCCTCTCTTTTATAGGGACAACTATGAGTTCTTGATAAGGTATTATTTGGTCCATTCTTAAAATAAACAATTATTTTATTATTATTAAAACAAATTTAAAATCTTTGTAATATATTATTTAGGATGTCAAAAACTTCACAAGAACTTTTACTAGCACCTGACGATAATCGTTTCGTAATGTTTCCGATTAAATGCGACGATATATGGAAAATGTATAAAAAACAAGTTGATTGTTTTTGGAGAGCAGAGGAGATTGATTTATCAAAAGATATAACTAATTGGGAAAGCTTGAATGCTGACGAAAAATATTTTATATCAATGATTTTAGCTTTTTTTGCGGCTAGTGATGGAATAGTTTTGGAAAATTTAGCTTCGCGTTTTATGAATGATGTTCAGTTATCAGAGGCCAGAGCATTTTACGGTTTTCAAATAGCAATGGAAAATATCCATTCTGAAACTTATAGTCTTTTAATTGAGACTTATATTAAAGATAAAGATGAAAAATCTAAACTCTTTAATGCTATTGCGAATTATCCCTGCATTAAAAAGAAATCTGATTGGGCTCAAAAATGGATTCATGATAACAGAAGTAGTTTTGCCACAAGATTAGTTGCGTTTGCTTGTGTAGAGGGAATTTTCTTCAGTGGCGCATTTTGTAGCATTTATTGGTTGAAGAAACGCGGCCTAATGCCTGGTTTGACATTTAGTAATGAATTAATCTCGAGAGATGAAGCTCTTCATTGCGAATTTGCAGTTCTTTTATATTCCAAGTTGCAGAAGAAGATTGATAAAGCTCGTATTCACGAAATCATTAAGGAAGCTGTTGAAATTGAAACTGAATTTATTTGCGATGCTTTACCATGTAAAATTATAGGTATGAATTCAGACTTAATGACTCAATATATTAAATTTGTCGCTGACAGATTAGCTCTTCAACTTGGTTACAAAAAAATTTACAATGTTACAAATCCCTTTCCATGGATGGAGCTAATTAGTCTAGAGAGTAAAACAAATTTTTTTGAAAAACGCGTTAGCGAATATGCTTTGGCAACTAAAGACATGACTGAAGATATTTTTGAGTTAAAAGAAGATTTTTAATTTATTTAATTATTGTCGCCTTTGAAATATTTTTTATTATTTTCTCTTTCTTTTCATCGTCTGTTTCCATAACTTCTATTACTAGCTTATCATGAACGTCTGAATGTTTTGAAGAAGAATTTCCATAGTCTGGATATTTCTCTCGAAACTTAGGAAGCAGTCTTATATTTTTATCAGCGATTCTGTTAATTGCTTTCTTCAGCTTACTTTTCTTTTCATCTTCTTTATTCCATTCTCCTTGGTCTTTTACATACATCGTTTCTCTTTTCTTATCTGTGCAATGTATCGGTCTTTCTGTCTCATCTAAATTATTTAAGTTTTTTACTATTATTTTTGAAATACCCTCTACATATCCTAGTTCACCTACTTCCATCAAATCACTCAGCTGTAATTTAATGGAATCTACAAAATCAGTTATATTCATAGCATTTTTGCAAGTCTCGTTTAAGAAGAAGTTTAAGTTAAATGCTTTGTTATGAGAATTGGTGTTATTATGTGAATTATTCATAGTGCCATTTTTGACTATTTCTAAAATTAATTCTTTAATATCAGTTTGTTCTTTTCTTAAATCAGAGTTTTCCTTAAGTATTTCGGAATTTTGTTTAAGTATCATTAAAATTAATTCATCTTTATTGATGAAATCAATTTTTTCTTTACTCTCATCTAAATCTTCCGCAGTAGTCATATTTTTTTTTTTGGAAACACAATTTTTATTATGTCTCCATAATCCAGCTCTATCATTAAATAATTTGTTACAGTTTATGCATTCATATTTTTTTATATTTAGGATATTTGCGTTGTCATGTATGTTGTTAACGTTGTTGATGTGTTTTTTGGTAAGAGTATGTTTTTTATAATCTTTCGTATATGATGTAGAATAGTTACATACTTCACAATAAAATAAAGAAGGATTTTTATAGGATAAATTTGTTGTCATTGTCCCTTAATATTAACAACGAAAAAATCCTAAATCCTTTTTATTAAAAATATATAAAAAAAATTACAATCACTTAATAAAAATAATTGCTTTAATATGTGACGATAAATTTTCATCATCGTCACAGAAAATTTCGGTCAGTAAGAAGCTTTTTGGCTATCCGATTTTGGACATTTTTTTTGTCCATTTTTGAAAAGTCAAAATACTTTTGTGTTTTTGAGGCCTTTTGGCGATCCTTCATGTGTAGGGAAGAAAAAATGCCCCTTTTTTCAAAAATCGTGAATTTTCCCTTCATTATGTAGTGCAACTGCTTTAAATAGCTTTCACAATTTATTATTTATTTTTCTTAGGTCGGCCTCTGGGTTTCTTCTCTTCTGACACCTTATCTGCTGTCACCTTTTTAGTTATTTTTTTGGCGTTGGTGTTAGAGGCTAGTTTAGCTACGTTTTCGGTTTTCGGTTTTTCGTCGGAGAATTTGACATCCTCATATTTTAATTTTTCCCTTCTATTTTTGTACATTGTTGACACTCTCCCTAAATATTGCGGAAATTTTATCATCGTTTTCTTATTACATCTTGAAGCTGCATTTATTACACTCAAACCTACATAAGGTTCAAACTCCCAATTTGCCATATTAACCTGCGTTTCAAATATATCAGTGTCCGATAACGCATCAGCCGAATAAGCTAGATTATCTAAACGTTTCACTTGATCATTTATACCCATAATATTATTTATATAGTTCTCTTGAACCATCAATGGATGTAAATCATTCGCTAACCAATATGCTTCAAATTTACTGTCTATTGTCTCATCCATTGAAAGCAATTTACCTGTTGTATCGAAAATATTAGAACTTTGTATATTTTTCTTACCTTTACGCATACCAAATTGTAAAGTATTAATTATAAAACGAATATCTCCGTTTGATTGCTCATATAATTCCTTTAGTTCTGATTCTTTTATTTTGATTTTTTCTGTCACTACAATATTGTAGAGCAATCTATACACATCTTGATAACTAGGTTTTGATAACTTAATATCGAAACAATAATTTAATATTGGCTTGATTGATTGATCATATCTATTGTTACACATGCAAACAATAGGAATCTTTGTTTCTTTAATACAATCAGTCAAACTTGATATAAAACCATAATCACCCCCTGCATCAATTTCACTTACAACCAATATGTTTTCCTGACCATCGAATGTTTTCTTTGTCTTCAATAATGGTCTAATAATATTATTCATATAATCTTTATCACGTTCATCATCTAATGCTAAATTTATAATATTATAATCATGCTTTTTAAGAATTAACTCTACTAATAGTGATTTACCTACTCCAGTTAATCCTGATACAAGTGCACATTTATTCTTTTTATTTGCTGGATCCCATTCTAATAACCATTGAATAAATGGCTGAATGACATTTTTGTTTCCAATAAAATCTTCAATCTTTTTTGGTCTGTAAACAGTTGTGAACATTGTTATATTATTTGACTTTTAATTTTTAATTCTTTTTAAATTCAATTTTATTCAAAAACAAATAAAATTGAAATAAATATAAACAAACTTAGATTAATTAAATATAAATATGAATACTTATTATAAATCTTGGAAACCTTTGTTTGATAAATATGACTTCGAAGACATTGATGAATTTTACTCGGTAAATTCAGATATTTATCCTAAAAAGGAACACCTCTTTAGGGTCTTTGAAATGGATGTTGGAGAGATTAAAGTATTATTATTAGGACAAGACCCATATCACGGACCAGGACAAGCTCACGGATTAAGTTTCTCTGTTCCTGCTGGTGTAACTATTCCTCCTTCATTGCGAAACATATATAAAGAATTGCAATCCGAGTTCCCCGAGAGAAACTACAAATTTAATTCAGGTAATCTTGAAAACTGGTTTTATAGGGAGAAGATATTTTTATTAAATTCTTCTCTCTCAGTCATTAAGGGGAAACCTGGTAGTATGATGGATATTTGGGAAGAGTTTACAAATGATGTTATTAAATTTGTAAGCGAACAAAATAACAAATGTATATTTCTCCTTCTTGGTAATTTTGCCAAAGCAAAAGAGTCTTTTATTCTGAATAAGGAGAGAATTATTAAAGGTGTTCATCCATCACCTATGGCTGCAGCACATGGATTTTTTGGTTCAAATATATTTAAACAAGTCGAAGAAAAATTAGGCGAAAAAATTAATTGGTCTATTTAAATATTTAAATACAAATTATATAAATATTTATAATCATGATAACATGTAATTTAATGGGTGGTTTAGGCAACCAATTATTTCAAATATTTGCTACAATTTCATATGCGATGAAGAGCAGAAGTCAATTCAAATTTTTAAATGTTGATAAACTTGGTGGTGAAGGTTCAACAACTTTACGATATACATATTGGAATTCATTTTTGAGTAGATTAAAACCTTTCTTATTAGATAGTTTACCACAAAATATTCATGTTATTAGAGAGAAAAAATTTACATTTAATGAGCTACCAATATATGAAATGGTAGGACATGATACACTGATATATGGTTATTTTCAAAGTTATAAATACTTTCAAGAAAATTTTAATACAATATATAGACTGTTAAATATCGATACAATTAAAGGTAAACTGCTTGAAAAAGTAGGATTCACTGAGCATCAATTAGAAAATACGGTTAGTTTACATTTTAGAATAGGAGATTATAAAGCAATACAAAATTATCACCCTTTAATGACTAAAGAATATTATATTAGATGCTTGAATTATTTTAAATTAAAATATTTAGATACTAAATTTACTGTTATGTATTTTTGTGAAGATAATGATATTAATGATGTTAATGAGATTGTAGATTGTTTACAAAAACGTTTTAAAGATTTTGATTTTGTTCGTGGAGAGAATAAATTAGAAGATTGGGAACAACTATTATTAATGAGTTGTTGTCATCACAATATTATCGCAAATAGTTCTTTTAGTTGGTGGGCTGCTTATTTAAATAGTTGGGATAATAAAACTATTTGTTACCCGTCTGTGTGGTTTGGACCATCTGCACCTCATAATACAGATGATTTGTGTCCTTTAAGTTGGACTAAAATTATAGCTTAAACCCATGTGAAAGCAACAATTTTTTAACTATGTTATTATTACCTTTAGCATTAAACGCAGATGTATTATGTATTCTGTGTTTTACAAGAATTTCAGGACAGTTATAAAACGTTTTATTTAAATTTCTAAGACGTAACCATAAATCATAATCTTCTACTCCATCAAATATATGATTCCAATAACACAATTCTTTTTTAATAATAGAACTTGAATTGATAATAGGATTAACTTCTGAAAAATTAAACTTAGAAATGTCTTGTTGAGGTATTTTTGGAATTATATTATTTCTCTCACCAAAATAAACACAATTTGAACCAATAACGTCATATTGTGGTATTAATTTGCTTTGAATATATAGTTTATTATATTCCCACATATCATCAACATCTAATAATGCGACATAATTATATGAACAATATTCAATCATTTTATTCAATGCGTTAGATTTACCTTTAATTTCATGCAAATCTAACACTTTAATTCGTTTATCGATATATTCATATTGTTTTGCCTTATTAAATGTTGTTGAGTTTTCAGTATGACCATTTACGCCAATAATTAATTCCCAATCGTTAAATGACTGTAATAATACAGATGTTACTGAATCATTGATAAATTCTATACCATTGTAAATAGGCATTAATATACTAATCATATTATAAAGTATATTAATTTAATATTCTTTGAAACATAAACCAATTGTCATATATATTTTCACATTCTCTAAATAAAGCAAATTTCTCCAAATTACTAAAAATGCAATCGGCTATTATAATTTGATCGTCTTTGACAAGATAATTATATTTAAAATATAATTCTAAAGTCGAGTCGAATGTTTTAAACCACCATTTAATAAGATTTTTATGTAAAATAAAAAATCCACCCGCAATAGAATTTTGTGTCTCTGGTATTGGATTCATTGGTAATCCGTATTCATTTTTGTTATTAATTATTTGAGATAAACTATTAATATATATATCATTATTGTTAACACATCCATATACTACTTTATATCTATCTAATTTTCGTATTTTATTTTCATTTGGCCAACTAGTAAGACAATTAGTAAAAGTATCATTATGACGATTTCTAAAATAACCTATATCGCACCAACCATAATAATTTGTGTCAAAATATTTTCTCTCTATAGTCTCTTTGACAAATGAAATTTTTTCAGCCCACAACATATTTAATTCCCAACATGATACATTATTTAACAATGAATTTTGTTCATGGTTTTTTATCCAATACTCTTTATATTTATAATTATAAAATTGTTCCAAAGGTTTAATAATTATTTTAATTTTTGGATTGTTTTTGGTATCAATATATTTGACACTATTTTCATCTGTATAAATAACTAGGTTAAATTTGTTAACAATGGATATAAAATTATTCATCCATTCTATATATTGTCTGGAATCAAACTTAGATTTAATAATATAAAAACAACTAGAAAAAGTAATTGACATATAGAGAAAGGGGGTATTTTAAATATCAATTTTATTTCTAAATTGTTTTCATAAATTATTAAAAAATGTTTTATACTATTAGATTTAACGACTAATCTATATAATTTCCTAAATGTTTCATTTTGCACTTTTTCATTTGATTTATTAAATTTTGCTTTTTATTTACACCTTTTAATATTTCAAAAATCAATTAATATTCGTTTAATACAAGTTATATATATATATATATTCTATAAATGAATAAGTCTGATTTAGCAAATTATTATGTTAAAAATAAAAATGAATTTATGGGTGAAAATGGACACGAAAAATTATTAATTGGATTAAAGAAATATATTACAAATATTAATGATACTAATTGTAAAATAGTTAGTATTGATATTGGTTGTTGTATTGGTGATTATATACCTAATATAAATGCTATTTGTATGGAAGAAAATAAAAAGATATTATGTTTTGAACCTAATCCAGTAAATATTTTAGTGTTAGAAAGAAAAATAAATCAATATAATAATGTTAAATTATTTAAACATTGTATTTCAAATGAAACTACAAGAACTTCTTTCTATAATTGGAAATATAGTAATAACAATAATGCAGGAAATGGAATAGCTGGACTAAGAAGCGGAGGTGCAAAAATATGTGATGTTGATGTAAAAAGATTAGATGATGTTTTAGATAATGAATTTAATAACGAAAATATTATAATTAAATTTATAAAAATAGATACTGAAGGCAATGATAGTAATGTAATTAAAAGTTTTGAAAAATATCTACCAAAAACAAAATACATTATATTTGAATGTAGTGATTGTTTAGATGATATTAGAGGTCCAGGAATAAAAAATCCTATGAAAGATATAGTAGATTTTTTATCTAAAAATGGTTTTGATACTTATAGAATAGGAACAAATAAATTATTTAAAGTAAATGATGAATATTGGCATGAAATTTATGATGAATTAAAATTTTGGTCAAACTGTTTTTCGTTAAAGAAAGATGATGATTTAATACATAAATTAATAAATGAAAATTTTGATTACACATATTAATTATTTTATATAAATTATAATAATTTTATAGGTGGTATATACCATACGGCTTTTCTAAAAACCTCCCAATCTCCATTTTTATGTAAACCTATCCATTGTCCGTGATTTCTAAGTTTAGATTTATGTAAATGAATAGTTATAATCTGTTTACAAGGATTAAAAACTTTGAAGTTAAAATCACAAAAATTTTTAACAATTTGACTTTCGATTCCTGGCAAATTTTGATAAAAATCTGTATGTTTATTAATAATATTTTTGTCAATAAATGAAGAATTAAATATATAACAATCATGACTACCGCAATAATTATCTATTAATGGATGAGACATATCATATTCATATCTTGTTAGAGCATAACATAATTTTTCATTTTTAAGTCTCTCTATGAGATTTATATCACATTGTGATAAGAAAATATCTGAATTGGTAATCATACATATTTTATCGTTTAAATTATTAATAATGTAATTAAAAAAATCATTATATTTTGGTTTAATTCCAACACCAATAACTACTATTTTATCAGAATCAGCAGTTAGTTCTTTCAATCTATTTAGAGCATCATCATCATCAACAAATAGATGTACTTTTTCGATAAAAGGACATGAAATATTATTAATAAGACAAGCTTCTAGCTCCTTACTCCTTAAATTATCTAAATTAGAAGAATGTTTTGAAATGTAAAATGTTGAAATAATATTTATCATTATTTATAATAAATATTATAATTTAAGGTTTTAAATTATTAATTAAAGTGTTAATATGTTCTATTGAACGTGATTCATTGTAATATACGTATTCTCCAACAAACTTAAAATCTTTATCATAACATATTGGAAAATTTGTTGCACATGGTTCATATTTATGAAATGTAGCATGAATTGTTGAATTATTTCTAACAATTGGATAAATAAAATCTCTTAAAAAATCTTGATCATACATACGAACGTCATTTTGCGTATACTTATCAATGATTGCTTTCCACGATGGAATTTCTGGTATTTTTTTAGTTCCAAACATCCCACCTAAAACACAAAAATTGTGATGTGGATGGTCTCTCATAATGTGAAATAAGCGGTTTGATTGCAACCATTCATCTACAGCAGTTTTTTCACGTAACAATATTCGAGTATCAGTATCGCGTGGCATCATAATATCTACATCTGGATCATCTATAGATTCATATCTCCACATCCTCGGTTTACAAATTTCATTTTTTAAATCGCCATTTTTAAATATTATTTTAGTATTAGTAAATAATGCTAGCTTATCAATTGTTTCTTTTGGGACAGATTCTTCATGAATATAAAACCAACATTCAAAATCTGGATAAAATAATTTAGCTAATTCAGCATTTTTGATTGCTCCAATATTATATGTTGGGTTCTCACCCCACAAACTAAAACTCAATATTTTTTTCATATAATTTATTTATTTATTTTATACTATTTTTTTTTCCGCATCTAAAATTAACATTTCATTATTTATGTAACTTCTATGAAAATGAGCGTCATCATAATTATTAATAAAATTATTATTATTTTGTTTAAGATATTTTATATAATCCCATGTTTCTAATCTGTTAATAGGTCTATTAAGTACTTTTAAGTTGGGATAATTTATTAAGTATGTATACATTGTTTCTTGGTCTATAAACCATTCTTTCGAACCTGGTAAACCGTTATAATTTTTGTTATAAGTTTCATAAATTCTACGTTCAATGTCTGCTTCACTATTAATTGTAAATATTTTTTGCCATGTAGATGGATTTGCAGCATTATAACACATATATATTTGATTACCATCAATATGCCTATAATAAATAAAATCATCGCGTGTAAATTTTTCTAAATCACTACAATAATAACTTGATTTCATAGGGAGCATATCCATATCAGTTATCATTAACAATTCGTCATCAGGTAAATTAAGCACGCATGGATAATATATTCTTAAGTTTTGTGAAACAAACGCAGTATTTATATCTAAATTTTTATTCCATAAAATTATATTATTTGAACAATGTGATATTTCTTCAGGAATTTTATCACCTACAAAAATAGCTATAAATTTTATGCCAAATTTACTCCAAAAAAGTATTTGTTTTGGTATAAATAAATAATAATCTTTGTTATTATTTACAGAAGCTAATACTGTTGTTAATTTCATATTATATAAAATAAATTTATATTATATTTTATATATTATAACTTTTGTCCAGTGAAATATATCATATTAATTATTTTATCCATTAGTATTATAGTATTAGAGGTGTTAATATTAGACTTACATCTAAAATGATAATAATCTTGAATTTTTTCTTCGTTAATTTGTGATATATCTATTTCATAATTATAGGCTTCAAATCTTGTTAAAGGATATATAGTTATATTATTATTTTGTGCCAATTCTCCAATAGAAACATCATCAATTAAATCATAGTTCAGTATTCTACAATTGTTAACCAAAAAATTACACATATGTTTACTTAATAGTATCCCTGCTCCAGAAGCAAATCTTATATTATTGTTATAATTACCAATAACTCCAGAATAATCTTTATCGTAATATTTAAGTAAATTGTATAATTTGTTAAAATCAACTACACTCGACATATTTGTTCTAAAAATAAAATTAAAATCTTCATTTAATAAGTATTTCATAGATTCAATTGTTTTGTTTAAGCAACCAGGAACTATAGATTCACTTCCTTTTATAAATATGGTATCATTATCAATTAGTATATTAGTTTTTAAATTAGGATTAAATTTTATAAAATATGATTTTATATTAGGATGTGCATTCATATAACTTCTCCAAAGTTTTTGACACTCTAAATAAATTCCGCTATCATTTGCTAAAATTAAAACAATTATTTTCATTCTAAATAATAAATATATATTTTTAAATAATAATATAATAAAAATATAAGTTATATGTTTTTATGATTGAGCAAGAATACATAATGCTTATTATGAATTGTAAAAAATATGCAAAAAAAGCTAAATTTCAAAAAATGACGTGGTTACCAAAAATACCTTCACATTTAATTTTCTATCACGTTATTGGAGACCCTGAATTAGATACTAGATATAAATTTGATGATGAAAATAGAATTTTATCGGTTAAAGTAGATGATGATTATAATTCATTACCAAAAAAGGTTATTAGAGCATATGAAGCTGTGTATGAGACATTTGATTTCAAATATTTGTATAAAACAGATGATGACCAAATATTAGTAAATGAAAAATTTTTAGACATTGTAAAGGGTTTAACGAGTAGAACTCCTAAAATACACTATGGTGGTTATATTATAGATGTGAAACAAAATTATTTATCACAATATCATAAAATTCATCCAGAATTGCCAGAATATTTACCTATACTTCAAACAAAATATTGTAGCGGTCGTTTTTATTTTCTCTCGAAACAAGCATTAGCAAATGTTATTAGTAAGAAAAAAAATATTGAAAAAGAATATTTAGAGGATTATGCTATTGGATTAAACTTAGACCAATATTATAAACTAAATATGTTAAATTTGACGACAAATAAGTTTTTTACTGATATTGAATTAAGTGATTTTACGCAAATGGTTCAAGAAGGAAAAATTTAAAAATTAAATACACCCATATTTTTTAAGTAGAGCGATATCTTTTTGTCGTTGTATAAATGCTGCTTTATCAAGATCAAGCATTAGAGGAGTATAATTTGTAGATATTTTCTCAATATCACTATAATCTTCTCTCTGTGTTACTGTTAACGGTGTAATTAAATACCATTTATGTATTTCTTGAAGTCTAAACCAATACTTATCAATTGCGAAAAATCTATGATTAGTAGGGTCTTTCATTAAGTGTAATATACCTTCCTTATAATTTTTAATAAGAGTATCGTAATAATGTTGTTGAACAACATAACCAGTTGTAGTTTGACAATGAGTTACTTGAACACATGAATCATCAATGCGAGTATAAGGTGGAATATTATTGCCAGCAATCAATGCAACATCAAAATCTTTATGATTAGAGAGAAATTTATTAAACTGAGTAACAAATAATGAGGGATTAGTAAATAAAATATCATCTTCAACGATTAATACGTGTTCCCAGTTATTAGCTTTGGCATTTTCAATAATTTTAAGATGGCTCATACTACAACCAATAGCTCCATTAGGCATTTTAATTGCATTAAATCTCTCGGCATTAATTCCAATAGATTTGAGTTGGTTTTCGACATGCTGTTTTCTGTCAGGTCTATTATGAAGATTAATATAAAACGCATATTTAATATCCGAAATAGAATTCATTGAAATAATATATTGATTTTTATTTAAATACATTTTTCCCAAAATAAATTAAACATCTGGCAGAACATTGAATTCATAATTGCGTCCATCATCATAAATATCCATAGTTGCTGCAACTTTCCATGAAGCATATTTTTTCTCATTTTTTGCAGAATTAAAACTGGGAATAATATCTTCTAAATAATCTCTTAAATCAAATATACTTTTAATGTTATTTTTATCGCCAGTCATATCTTCTGGTGTGCCATATTTTGCGTTATATGTAAATGATTTCATATGTGGGTTTGTCAATAATGAATCTTTAATATAACTGGCGAATCGTAAATCATGTGATAAGTTTGGTTGTGTTGGATCGATCCAATGAAAATTAAAACTAGGGTCATTTGTTGAACCTTTTATTATAGAATAACCTACACTATCGCCACAATTTACCACACATTCAGTCATTTTACATATATTTTTAATTATTTGGGTTGTAGAAATTTTACCATTATAAAAATAATTTCTTCCATAATCAATAAGTTTAACTATATATTCACTTTTAAATTCAAATACTTTATTATTTCGATGATATCTTAATAATATACACATATTGCCATCGAATGGCTTATATAAAAATACATTTTCATTATGTAAATCGTAATGAGTATAATTTGATCCTAATAAACATAATCCATAATAAACTTGATATAATATATTGTATAAATCATATTTAATATTATCATAATTTATATTCCATTCATGTTCAAATGAATAAAATTTATCAAAATGTTGAATTAAAATACATAGTAGTTTATTTTTAATACATGAATAATTGAATAAATTATATTGTTTTTCAGATGTATTTATTCTGTGTATATTTGATTTAAAATCTATATCAGACAGTGTATTATTGTTAGCTTTGTATTTTATGTTAATATATGACGTATTAGAATTAAATTCATATAAATCATATGTCTCAACAAAACATGGTATTTTTTTTAAATAAGTATTAATAAAATATTTTCCAACATAATATTCATAAAATAAATTATCTGATACTGGTCTAGATGAACATTTTAAAATAGTGTACGCAGTATAATTTAGTTTTTTGAAAGGCAACTCTATAATAAAACCATTTACTGATGGATTACCTATTCGTTTAACATTTGAATTATCAATATAGTTTAAATTTCTAAAATTGTCAAAGAAAAGTTTAATACTATCATCATATTTGCCTAATGCTAAGCAACTATCAGGATTTTTACAAGAAACTTGTAACATTTTGCCAAAATTAATATCTCTATTTTCAATATTTTGACTAACAATTTGTTTAACAGAACTATCTAATTCTCCACCTCTTAATTTAAAAATCTTCAAATTTCTTTTTTTAGTTTGTCTTTTTTTAGTTTGTCTTTTTTTAGTTTGTCTTTTTTTAGTTTGTATATGTTTTTTTATTATACTTTTTTTTCTTTTAGAATATTTCATAATATATATATATAATAAAATATCTCAATACATAATAAATGATTAAAGAGTCTTTTTCTAAAGATGATAAGATATTAATCGCAAAACATATAAAAGACATTAAGATTGCAGATATAGAAGAAGATATGAATAAATTAATAAAAATTGGAGAGAAGGCAAGTATGATATCAGAAAGGTCTAATATAGGAAATAATATAGTAGATTATTTTACATTTGTAGCTCGACTAGAAACAAAAGGTAAGTATGATGTAAATTATTTTGATTTTCTAGTTAATTTAGAGACATTTCGAGAGAAAAAATACATTCAGACAATGTTAAAATATTATGAAGATGTAAAAAATAAAAATAAGACGAAACACGAGTATAAGGTTTTGAAAGAAGTTTACAATATATGCATAAGCGCAATTAATATAATGAGACCGTTAAATTGCATGGAAATTTATACACGTTTCAATGCTAAACGAGTGTTAAATTTTTGCGCAGGTTGGGGAGGTTCAACTGTTGCAGCAGCTGCGTTAAATTTGGAGGCCTGGTATGGCGTCGAGATAAATACTGATTTGTCACAACCTTACGATAATATGCTTTCGTATTTGCGCACAAAATCAAACACCGAATTTAGCATCCATTTTGGCGATGGTGCGGATTTTGACTATTCAACATTGGACTATGACACTGTATTCTCGTCTCCGCCTTATTATTTTATTGAGAAATACGCCAACAACATCGGCTACAAATCGAAAAAAGAAATGGACGAGAAATTTTATAAGCCAGTATTTACGAAGACCTATTCACATCTCAAAAAAGGCGGACATTTTGTTATTAATGTTTGTAAAGAAGTTTATGATAACGTCCTTAAAAACTTATTTGGCGAAGCTCATATCATGTTTCCTCTTAAAAAATCTAAACGACAAAATAACCACACTGAAATGGTCTATGTTTGGGTCAAACATTGATTAATTCGGAAATAATTTTGAAAATAAAACCAAATATAACGATGTCTCATTCCATTTATTTTTGGAATTATTCCACGAATAAACAACTCCTGTTTCTTTATGTCTATAATACCAACAACCATTATCTATCAAAATTGCTCAATAAAGATAATATATGTATGATGTCTAAATTAACGGCAAATGCGTTACCTTTAGAAGCTGGTTGGGAAAATAACCCTAATATTTATATGTTAAATCCGAATGCAGATTGGACAACAAATTTTAACAATGTTGAAAATTTTTGCGAAACAAGACACCTACTAAATAACAATAATACTAACAAATAATAAACAATATTATTTAAAATACACCACCTAAACCAACTCTTGCGCTTGCTTGTGCTCTAGGTTTTGCACCAACATAATTAGCGTATTGTGGAGAGAATTTATTTGGCGGAGGTCTTGAAACTGGTCTTTGCATATGTACTGGTATCTTAGATATATGACCATTTTGAATATAAGGTTGATACACTGGTGGAGGAGGATTCATCATATGAAATCCCTGTAAACTAGTTGTTTCCTCTTCATTATTTTCATTTTGATTTGATGTATTAAAATTATTAAATGCATCCTCTTGAATTTCATTTCTTTTATCTTGTTTAATTTGTCTTAAAAGCTCTGGAGGAACTTGTTTACCCATTTTCATTAAATATTTCGCAACATTTTCACGCTTCTCTCTATTTGTTGGATAATGAGGAATATTTGACCAATCTGTAGTTGCTATAACTGTCTTTTTGGTTTCTTTTATTTTATCCGGATTTATTATTTTTCTTTTTGGTTCTCTCAAATCATAATTATAATATTCTTCTGAACCAAATGGAATATGAGTTAAAAATGTTTTAATATTCACTACTTTAATGTTTTCATTATGAACAACAAATATATTGTCGTTTGGATTTTCAGATTTATCATCAATCGTATATTTTAATTGAGTTATTGTTTTTAAACCATCTTGACCATCATCATATTCTCCTCTCCACGGATCCTTTTTTGAAATAATTCTTGATATTCCGTCAAAAAGCTGTAATATTTCTGGACTACCAATATTATAGAATACACTTCTATCAATCTTTATTCCAAGTCTTTCACATCTCTTTTGTAAGACATTGTCTTCCATTCCCCATCCCCAAAAACAAGGAAATCCATTAGTCTTTTCAAAATCTGCGCCTTTCATAACAACTATTCCACCTAACGCATATTTAAATCCGTAATAATGTTTGACTACTCCATGAGTAGTTTCATAATCAAATATTTTACTAAATGGAATAGTGTCAACATCATTGAATATAAATGTTATATCTTTATAATGATGTGGATATTTATTTCTGGCTGCAATAAAACCGATATTTTTGACAGCACCTCTATTAAATGTTCTTGCGTCGCATTGATGAGCAAAAAATATTTCATAGTCATATTTATCCTCTAATATAAAGCTCATATACTTACAGAAAAAAAATTTATGTTGAACGCGATTTCTATAAGGAACGATAAAAATACGCTTTGGAATTTTAACTTCTTCAGTCATTATAGTTATCATTAAGTTTTTATTTTTATATTTAAAACTTAATAAATATAAAAGTTTCTAAATTTTATACGGACTCTAAATTGTATTTTTTCAAGATTGCAGCAGGAACTAAATTTCCATCTTTTGCTATTTTTTCCAATTTTTTATAACATTTATTAATTGTTACTTCACTTGTTTCACTCACACTTTTCACATCCTTTTTACTTATATTTAATTTACATAATTGAGCAATGAAATAAACTACACCAGCAGCAATAGATGGAGGAGTATTTTCTGGCATAACATCCATTTTTTCAATTTTCATTGAAATAAATTGACACAACTTAGTTAGCTCATTATTTATATTTAATTTGCTGCAGTATCTTTCAATAAATGCTTCTGGCTTTGTTTTTCCGAAATTCGTCTTCTCCTTATTATCCATATCTTTCTCTAAATCATTAATAATTGCTAATGCATTTTTGCATCCTTTAGTTGCACTAGTAGCGTCTAAATGAAATATTTGTGCAATTTCTTTTGCTGTTCTTGGATAATTATTTATTCTACATGCGATGTAGATAGAAGCCGCAATAATACCATCACGATTATCTCCTCTAAATCTTGAATCCGATTCTGATATTTTTTTGTGGTAAACAATAGCGTCATCAATAATTAACTTTGGAATACCTGCATGCTGAGCCATTGTTGTAATAACTTGAAAATCGTCATATTGCGATTTTTCCTTATATGGCATTGACTGCCATTCTGTATAACGTCTTATCTTTCTCATCTCATAACTCATAGGACCACAACATAATACTTTACATCCATAAGACGACTCTTCTAAAAGTGGATTAATTGGCATTCCACATCTAGTAGGGTCTGAGTTCTGATTATCATCAGCTCCATAATATCTCCATTCTGCACTTTGGTCCACTAAATCTTTATAAATTATTCCACATTTATTATTCATACATGTTAAAAACCCTTCTTCTGAAAATGCCAAATTGCTCTCACAACGCTCACAAAATTCTCTGTTCCCTGAACCATAAATACACTCCAACGGTACTTGGACCTTTTCAGGATTTTCGATCTCTGAATCAAATATGTTCCATAGCTCAGACTTATTTATATTTGTATTTTTTCGTTTTTGGCTTTTATCTTTGTTCATCATCTTTATTATCATTAATTAGATAAAATATTTTTAATTCAATTTTATTTATATTTTTTTTTTATATATTTTTTTAAGATTGTATATTATATGGGAAATAGCACATCATCTACTAAAAAATCAGAATCAGAATTTGAAAACTTTTATGACATAATTGATTATATCGCTACGTATTATATTTTAACAATGGATTTTCAGAGCTTAAGCAAACTTTCTGAAAAAGCTTATTGTGATAAATTGGTTATTTTGACATCTGATATTGTTGATAGATACTTTAACGATATGGAGGTTACCTTCTTAGCACAAAGAATTAAAGACGGACTTGAAGTAAATGACCTAAAGAAAGAGAATATAAGATATATTAATAAAGACAATCTTGAAAGTTTAGATGTTTCAAATGATGTCCAAAAAAGTATTCGAAAAAAGCGTATCTGTATTGGTATTGCTAAATTTTATGTTAAAATTGCACATATTTTCGCAGCAATTGTTATGACAATTAATCCTGTCTACACCTATAAAGATGCGACTGGTGAAACTGTTAAAACAACACTTCTTGAAAAGGACAAAATTCCTAAAAATGTCAATAGAAAATTATATAAATTAAATATTTGTGATAATAGAATAAGAGCGCTTAAAAAGGGAGAATATATAGATGAACAAACCGGAAATATAAATATTCAACCCAGAGTTTGTGACATAAATACTGGCAAAGATGGAATACCTAAAACGCTTGATAATGAGCCAGGAATTCCTGAGCTTTTACGTCTATATCTCGACGATAATTATGACTATTCAAATGGAACCTTTGCCGGTATGACTAAAGATACTGAAAAACAATTTCAGAAAGATCTTAAAATATTTTATACAGCATTTACTGGCAATCAAGACATGCCTGATACAATAAAAAAATTTAGTGATATTAGACTTAGAGATTACAGTAAAAAACCTGGATGTCAACCACCTAATTCCGTCTTAAAAGGCAAATACACCTTAAATAAAAAAGATGAATTATTTATTAAATATGCTGACAACATTAAGTCTATGATTCAAAATGCGGCAGATAATCAATTTAAATTACTTGAAGTTATTAACGAATTATTTACATATGTTAATGATCCATACACTAGTAAACGTGTTATCAGAATTAATCCAAAATTAACAGATGAATCTCTTCAAAAAGCAGTTGAAAAAACTAGAAAACTTATTGTAAATTTATATGTTAAATGTGAATCCGATTATGTTAATGGAGTTCAAATATTTGAAGCTATTGTCGAATCCAAAATTGTAGAAACTACCCAAAAACAAATTGAAAGTCTTAAAAAAGAAGCTACTAAAATAATTCAGGAAACCAAAAAAGCTTCTGAGCCAATTAAATCAATACCTCCAGTTGTTATAGTTGGGGATAATATATCTGTTACACCAGTTCCATTAATATCCAGCCAAAATACACCTACACAAATATCATCATCCACTTCTAATATATCAAATCAACCATCTAATTCTACATCTAATTCTACATCTAATTCTATATCTAATTTAACTACATCAAATAATAGTTCTTTAACAACAACCGATATCTCATCATCAATAACACAACCATCAGGCAAAATACACGCAGCACAAATAAAAGGAACATTATAAATAATATAAATTATTAGCGTGAATATTTACACCATTGAAGATTTAAAATCGCACCTTTTATATTTTAGAAAAAATAACTTAAAGACAACTTAATAATGTAAAGTAAGTATAGTTTAATAGTGTCTAATACTTCCATTTAGGATGTTTCTAATTGCTTCTATAAAGAAACGGAGATGTTAAAACTATTTACTTATTTCAAAAGAAATGAGTAGCAAATATCATAAGTTCCCTGTTTGTCTTACAATTCCTTAGGGAGTAAGAATTACCAAACAAGTTTGAAGGAATCGATATTTGAAATGTATAAATGCTCACGATACCCGAAAGGAGATAAGTGTAGCAAGTTGTGAAATTCAACATTATACCCAGTTCGATTTTAAATCTTCAAGGGTGTAAAAAAAATACAAAAAATAATGGCAAGTAATATAGGAGTTTGAACAATATATGAAATTATTTCGTATAAACAAATTATTAATTTTTTCAGCTTTTCATTAAAACCATAAATAAATTCAGTAATTCCCATTATTGAAAATATAAGAAATAAATAAATATGTGGCAGAAATAATAAAAATAATAATGATGATAATAAAAATAATTCTGTACTTATTTGCATTTTACAACTATATAAAATCATATTATGACTTTAAATAGTTTCAATAGATTAATTTACATAGTTCCGACTGATCCAAATAGTTTTCTAGCATTAGATAAAGCTTGCTTTCTAAGACTCTCTCTTGCTGATGCATATGAACCAGTTTTTCGTAAGGTTTTTTGAGCAGCTTCGATGGCAGTAGTCCATTTTTTTCCTGGTTTACCTCCATAACGTTTGTATGTCATTTTTCTAGTTCTCTTTCTTCTTAAACTCCTATTACGTCTTGTTTTCATATATATTAATTAAATATTTAATTGCTTTTATTAAATATTTAAATTAAAAATCCGCTAAACGCTTATTGACGGGAACGAGCGGCGGAAGCGGCACGAGAGGCAGCAGCGGAGGCAGCACGGGCAGCAGCAGAGGCAGCGGCGGCTTGACGAGCAGCACTACGGGAAGCAGATGCAGCACGGGATGCAGAAGCACTACGAGCAGCAGAAGCAGCACGGGAAGCAGCAGCTGAAGCTTGACGAGCAGCGGAAGCAGTACGAGAAGCAGCAGCAGAAGCAGAGCGAGCAGCAGAGCGGGCTCTACCACGGGCCATTGATCTAGATCTTGAGCGATGAGCATGACGACGTCTATGAGTTCTTGCCATTATATAAACTGTCAAGAAAATATTTTTCCGAACGCTAAAATTAAAAATTTCTAAATAAACAATTAATCCGTCCAAACATTGTTTGTTGAACTCCACCACATTTTATCTGCCTTTTTAATATCGTAAATTGCCCTAAATATTCTGGATCTCGACAATGGAACATTACAACGATATTTATCTAAAGGATGTGGATTCGTTTTTAATTGTGCTAAAATTGACTTCTTTGATATCTTTTGTCTTGACTGTAAAGCAAAATAAACAAAAAAAGCTGTAAATGATAACGATTGAATTGGTAAAATATCTTGATTTTTTAATTGAAAATCTCTTAAATATTCTTGACATATCGCAAAACCTGCAATATCTGCTAAATCTTCTCCAACACTTGGCCACGCATCAAATTCAATACCATCATATTTTGCATATACCTCATATTGTTTTACAATATTTGCCTGAATTCTCTCAAACTCTTTCTTATCCTTTTCAGTCCACCAATCATGCAATCTACCATCTTTATCATATTTACTTCCTAAATCATCTAAAGCATGGGACATTTCATGAGCAATTGTAAATCCTATATGAACTAAATTATATTCAATACCTCGTTCATCTAAATCTACAAATGGTTTTTGAATATATCCTAAAGGAATATAAATTGTATTTTCAGTTGGAGTGTACATCGCATTTACTACGTAAGCCTGTGTACTAATAAATTTTGGAGGTATATCAGACCAATCCATTACAGGTATATCGATTACTGGTTTACCGACTAATTCTAAAGCTTGTTCATGTCTCCAATGAGCCATCTTCAATAAATTACCCCATGGATCATCGGGTTTATAATCTAATAACGGATCTTCCCTCAAAATTGGCGGCGAACCAACAACTAATTTTATTGCCTCTAATTTTTCTAAAGCAATCTGTTTTGTTTTTGGTTGCATCCAAGTATTTCTACTTATTATTCTCTTAAATACATCTTTTAAATCTTCTGTCATTGATTTAACATACTCAATAGCTTGTTCATTTTTATAGTGTAAAATATATTGATTTGTTAAAAATGTATTAAACGCAAATCCCATACCAAAAATTGGTGTTATATATAAATCTACTGGTCTCAGTTGACCTCTTAAAAATTCACCAGCAAAATTATAAAATACTTTCCACCCATCTTTATCCCATCTAATTTGCTGTCTTATATAAAGATAAATCCAATATGTTCTCCATTTTGGAGAATTCCATTTTTCTTTTAATAATTTTGTTCCACATAATAAGTAATTTACATTTGAAGTCACAAATTCATCAGGTATTTTCTTAAATCCCAATTCTTTACAAAACTGTTCCCAATCGAAACCAAAAATTTCTAAAGCTTCCTTCTTTGAAATTAAATTGTAACCATCTTTGTCTTCTTCTTTTATTAAATTACATCCCATAGCATTTAATAATTCAATTTCACAATCAAATATATCATTTACATTAAATCCATGATTTTTACCAAATGCAACTTCAAATATATCATTTAAATATTTAAAAAAAACATTTCTATATTTTTTTTTATATTTTTTATCATCTATACTATCAGTTGGGTCATCGAAATATAAATCTATATCTAATAACGACACTTGAGGTGGTTCTAAATAACATTTATAAATCTTTGGATTTTTGTCGTCAGGGTTTATGGACCACACGAAAGGTGCACCCCAAGACACTATTTCATTTCTATTAGATTTTGCAAGTTTACCCCATAAATTATCCGGATGTGACAATGCTTCATCAACATATTCTACCACTAATCGCGATAAACATCTTGTTTGCTCAGTTGTATTATATACTTTAAATGATTCATATGCGTTTTTTATACATTTACTTAATTTTGTATGATTATCTTTAATGTAAACTTCAATTATTTCTATCAATTCTCTATAAACCTTATCTTGAACTAATCTAAAGTCGTCTATTTGTGTTATATATTGTTGGTAAGCCTCTACATCTAAATCCTTTAACCATCTCTCATTTACATATGAATAAAAATCATTTTGAGGTGTATATTTTGATGGACTTACTGCCTTTTTAAGCTCCTTAACCACATGTCTCTCTAAATTGTAACTTGCTGATAAAACATCAATATTATTTTTTTTAAATACTTCGTCTATTTTATGTTCAAATGATGTGTACATATTAGATGATTTATCGCAAATAATACGTCTTTGTTCATTTGATAAATCTGATATGTTTTTCAATAATTTATCTTGTCTTCTTTTTGTTTTATTTCTAATGGTATTTATTTTTTTTAATGTCTTATTCATAAAGTAATATGAGATATTATTTACATAAACTTATCCTCTATTTTATTCAATAAATCATCATCATATACTAGATTACCTGATGGTTTATATGATTTAATTGGAGTGTATTCTTTCTTTTGTGGTTTCATATGTTGATTATCATTTTGTTTTAATAAATAATCGTTTGGATCTGACGACCCATTTGTTATAGTTTTCTGACCATCTTCATCTTCATCATCTTCTTCTATTCTTTGACCATATTCATTTACTTTAATACCAGTCTTCTTTTTAATTTCAGTTCTTACATAAGAAGGTACCCAATGATTCCAGGATATAAATAGTAGATTGGGATGAATATAACGCACATTAAAACCACTTGTCTTCAATTTATCCATTAGATATGCAATACATGCTCCTTGATCGTATTTTGGAACACCTAAAATTGTTTCAGGAACTAAAAACCAACAAAATTGATCATCTACTTTTTGTCTAGAAACTGTTTTTATTTTGACATGTGCACGGTTCAATAATTTATTAAATAACGCTAATTTATTTAAATCTTGTTGTCTCTTCTTTTCATATAGCTCATCAATATTAATTTTTTCAGAAAAATCTTCAAGATTATCAATAGTAAATATGCTTGACATTTTTAATGTTATACAATATAAAAAATTATAAAATTAAATGAATTATTTTTAATAGTTTGGATAAATACTTAATATTACATCTTCTTTTTCTTGATTTGAAAAATCATGATAATCCTTTAATATCACTCTAACTAGTAATTTTTTTGAATCAGTTGAATCAAAATCTGCATCAAAATCGTCTCTTCTTAAAATTGCATCAACTAATTTTAATATAGCTTTTTTAAATTTAACTAGTAAACGGTCGCATTCTTCAATTGTTAAAGTTATGTAATCCTGCTCCATAATCGGTTCATTTCTCTTAATCATATTTTGGTATTTTAAATATTTTGAATAATAGAATATCTTTTCAGCTAACATATCGTCTATGGTTGGTGTGATGAATAGTGAAATTTTTTCAAAATAATCTACATAAAATGGGAAAAATAAATAATTGTCAAAATATTTTTTAACATCTTCATTAATCTCTCCAAAACCAATATCTGAAACAGCTTTAAATAATTTATTATCATTATATAAAAGTTTTGTTATGTCTTTATTTGTATTTTTTGGATTTGAAGGTAAACTTACAAAGACATTTATTTCTTCAGGTATAATCCATTTTACCAAATATGCAATGTGTTCTGATAAATTTTGCATTTTTTCCAAATCATAAACACTGTCTATAAATTTATTTGGTACAATTAAAATATCAGTATCTTCGCTACCGTGTTGTCCTATATCAGGAATACCAACTAAACTTAATTGTAGAGCACGACCGCCTTTAAATATAAATATATAATCTTGTTTTGTATCATATAATTTATATAAAATAAATCCATAAAGTAATGTTATAAAACAATTTAATATATTTACGTTCACAAGTGTTTTAATAGTTTCACCAAAAGATAAAGACGTTTTTGTCATGTAGCCAGGGAACATTGATTCTAATAACTGACATATTTTAAAGTTTTTTTTAACATCACTTCCATATCTATCATGCTGATATAATGTCATTCTATCATGCTCATATAAAGTGATAAAACTTTCTCTTATTTGTAATAATTCATCTCCATTTTCAAATACTGGTTGCCAAAACTCAGGAACAACTCCTCTATCATATCCAACTGTATTATCTGTTGGTAATGGGTATGGTAATGAAAGTCTAACATCTATTTCTGGTATAGGTTCGGGTTCAGGAGCAGATGCTGGCAAAGGTTCTTCTAAAGGCATAGGTTCTACATCTTGTGTAGTTATTTGTTGTTCATTTGGGATTAAATGTGCTAATTTTATTTTAGTAGCTTCATCTAATCCATCTTCTATTATGTGAAACGAATTCTCCTGATTCAATAACATTTTTATATTAGGTATACGTTGTTTATCTACTTCATGTTTAAAAGGTGATTCTTTAAATCGACTACTTAAATTATTGAAATTTCCACTATTGATAAAATATGTATTCAATATTCTCACTATATCTTTATCTGAAATTGAAGCGTTTCCAACAAAACTATCTAACATAAATGTAATTGGAGAGATAAAATCAACAATTTTTATATTACTAGTATCTTTGTCTACATATTTACCATGCATTGAAACAGGAATTAATGTATTAATCAACTGATTATCTTTAAAAAAATTAATGAGTAAATTAATACCTTCTTTCACCTTATTTCTACTTGAGTTTCGATTAGTAATTTGACTTACAATATTATTTAGTGTTCTTCGAAATTTAGTCTTTTCCTTATATTCTTCTGATTGTTCTCCTCCTCGTTTATTTTTTTTTGTTATATTTATTTTTTTCATTTTTTTAGTGCGTTTTATAGCATTTTTCCTTTTTGTTAAATGTTTTTTAATTCTACGTTTTGTCATAATATATAATGATAAATTATTTATTATGATTTAAAAAAATAGAATAATATTACATTTAATGACAATAAGACACTTGGTGATATCTGGTGGAGGACCAATAATGATACAAATCTTGTCAGCAGTTCAAGAGTTAGAGAGAAAAGAATATTTAAATATGAAAAATATAGAATCAATATATGGAACATCGGCTGGTGCAATTATTGGAGTAATGCTATCTCTCGGATTTGATTGGGAAACATTGAATGATTATATTATTAAAAGACCTTGGCAAGATGTTTTTCCTATTAAAGTTCAAAACATTTTAGATTCTTATACCAAGAAAGGTATTTTTGACATAAAAACTGTTGAAAAATGCTTTAAACCACTTTTTGATGCAAAAGATATTCCGCTTAATATAAATATGGAAGATTTTTACGAGTTGACAAAAAAGGAATTACATATATTTTCTTTTGAAGTTAATGAATATAAAGTTGTCGATATTTCATATAAAACATATCCAAAGCTCGAAATTCTTCAAGCAATTCAGATGACATGTGCATTACCTGTATTGGTAACTCCAGTCTGTATAGATGATAAATGTTTTATGGATGGTGGAGTGGGATGTAATTATCCATTAAGTTTTTGCATAGATTCGGGTAAAGAACCTGATGAAATTCTTGGATTTAAAAATAAGTATTCAGATGAGAAATCAAATATAAACGCCGATTCTACCTTATTAGATTATATTTTAAGCTTTTTATTTAAAGCAGTATTTAATGTTCATAATAATTATGTTCAACCAATTATTAAAAACGAAGTTATTTGTGATGCGAGCTATCTAACAATAGATATGTTAAAATCTGCGTTAAGTAGTATTGAAGTTAGGAGAGAATTATTTGAAAAAGGAAGAGTAGCAGCGACAAATTTCTTACAAGACAGTATTCAAAAACTTAGTTAATGTTTCTCTCGAAGGTTTTGCATCATATTCGATAACTTGTCCATCTTTAACCAATTTAATAGTTGGATATCCTTCAACGCTATATTGGTTCATTAATTTTTCAACTTCAGATGTCTCTTCAGAACAATCTACATCAGTAAATACAACTCTGTAACCATTAATGGTCTTGTTTTCATATTCTGTTTTTAAGTCGTTCCAAATGGGTTTAGCGGCCTTGCAATGAGGACACCAATCCGCGTAAAAAAATAAAAGCTCCGCTGTTTTTCCACTAGAACCATCTAAAGGAACTTGTTCACTATTTGGATGATATTTTGGCTTCATGGATGGGGCAATATAATAGAAATAATAAAAAATAGCAATTACTGCGAAAAGTAAAACTCCGCCAATCAAAAGCATTGTATTACTACTCATATTACTTCCGGCACTCATAACTCGAGAGAAAATGCTAGTCGATTCTGTATTTAAAGGTGGTAACGAATTTGCGTTAAAATTAATATACTTAGCCATTTATATATATATTCTAAAAGAAATTAAGATTGTCTTTAAACGAATACTATATAAAGACAATTATGTAAATAAATTAATGTTATTCAGGACTGCTAACGGAAAATTAGTTGAAATTAAAAAGAATTCATTTATTAATGATAAATTATATTTTGAAAAATTAATTGATATACATAAACCTCTTCCTAAATTAGAAAAAGCTTTTAATAACAAATATAATAAGTAATCCAATAAATAGCGTGAATACATAACTGCATACAATATTAATTGTTAATTGTGAATTTACCTCTTTTGACAAATTTAATTGACTAGCATTTCTTAAATAGTCTGTTTGTTGATTATTTAAGTACAATGTATAAAAAAGTAATAATATTGTAATTATTTTCATAAAAACTGATGTTAAGAAGAAACTACTTAATGGACTAATAATAAATAAGACGATTAAAAAAATAGCAATAGCGGAGCAAGTACATACTTTTTTTGTTGTTTCTGTAAAAGTTGTTAAACTGAAATGTTCGTTAGAATTCATATATAATAAATTATATAAAAATAATTTATTATATATTCTTAATGAATAACGAAGACATTGTAAATGAAAATAACATGCTTAAAGAAAAGATTTTACAATTAGAGGCCGAATTGATTAAAGTTAGGGAACATCTTAAACAATATACAGCACCTGCCTTTAAATACACCAAGAAAGATAAGTTTATTTTTAGATTTGGATAATTTATTTTATTTAAGTAATATATAATGAATAAAACTCGTAAAAATAAAAATACTCACAATAAAACAAAAAAGATTTATACTTTTAAAAAAAAAGATTATAACTCAGGTGATGGAATGATGACTTTGACTTGGGGTCCGGCAGCATGGCATTTCATACACACGATGAGTTTCAATTATCCAGTCAATCCAACACCAAAAGATAAAAAATATTATAAAGATTTTGTTTATAATTTAAGAAATGTATTACCGTGTAAGTATTGTAGAATTAATTTAACTAACAATCTCAAGAAGAAACCCTTATTAATGTGTCATATGAAAAGTAGAGCTACTTTCTCTCGATATATTTATGAACTACATGAGTTAGTAAATAAAATGCTTGGGAAAAATTCACATCTATCATATTGTGATGTTAGAGAGAGATATGAACATTTTAGGTCGAGATGTACTGAAGAAAAACCAAAGATTTTTACATTTAAACGAACACAAACACGCAAGAAAAAAGAAAAAGGTTGTACTGAACCTCTATATGGTAAAAAGTCAAAGTGTATTATTAATATTGTTCCACAAGAAGATAAATCAGCTACATTTCAAATGGATAAAAAATGTATTAAAACAAGAGAATAAATATTATAATTATAATTATAAATTAAAATATATATTATAATTATAATATGCCTTCACAAATAAAATTAATAAATTTAACACCAATTAATTTACAAAAAACAGATAATATTTTAAATACTTTACTATTTATGTGTTTGGATCAGGGACACGATTTTCACGATGGTAGTGCCAGAACAAAAACTAATGATGGTAAATCAACTTGGGTCGATTTAGATTTAAACGGTAAAGGTTATTTAAACAAAATTAATCAAGATATTTTTGATTTAGAATATGCACCAAATCAAGGAGTTAATGAAATAAGTGCTGATAAAATTTTTGGAAAAAAAGACTTTATTAAAGGCTTATTGAATACAACATTTGTAGGAGGAGATGGAGCATATGGTTTAGTAATAGTTGAAGATGTCGAATTTAAAAAGTATAACAATGAATCAGAACTTATAACAAAAATTGAGGAAATTATAAAAAAAAATATTATAGTTAATCTTATAGTAAAAGATAAATATTATATTACAACTACGAATGATTGTGCTGGTGAACATGGAATGAATTTTATAATTGATGACCAAAATACTAATATATTATTCTTGCCATTTTATCAGAGAGTTTATAATGGCGATATGCATAAATTATGGACATTTAATTCAAAAAAACATATCTATATAATTAAACTTACTAAGTTAGAATTATTAAAATCAGAAACAAATATAATAATACAAAATCCAACCTTTAAATGTGAAAAATTTACAACTATAGATTTAATTGTTCCACAGTATTATTTTAATTTTAAGATTTTCTTTAATTTTAAGAAAAAAATATCATATTTCTTTACAAAATTAAACGAAATTATGGGTCTTAATTTAACAATTGATAAAGAAGATATAATGTTAGAGACATTAATAAAATTAGACGAATCAACTCGTGAAAAAGCTTTTGAAATATTTTCTGAATGTTTATTTACTGGTAAATTTATACATGATATAGATAAGCCAAATGAAGAATCATTTACAGCCGTTGGAAATTATGATGATTTTGATTATATAAAAGACCCTGTTTCTAAAACAGATATATTTGTTTTAAAATATGATGTAAATATGTTAGATAATATTCCAAGAGGAGTAAAATATTATTTTAAAGACTGTCAGTATAAAGTTTTCAAATATTTTTTAGATTTATTATACAAATATCAAACACCTTTTATTCATAATCAGTATAAAATTAACGATGATGTAAATTCAAAAATAGAAGAAACAAAACAAATAATTTCTAATAAATTATTAGACAATAATAATTCTCTTTTAATGAAATATGTAAAGCATAAAATACATGGTATTAAAGTAAACGATGATGATGTTGATTTTTTATCCAAACAATATGGATTTATTACAGATACAAATATAGGTAACAATGCTAAAGATTCAACTGCTGACAGCTTAATAAATTCATTAAATAATACAACACATGATACAAATTGTAGTTCAGAAGAAATGAGTGGTGGTGCTGGTGAGCTAAATTTTTTAAATGATAAAATCGATTCAACCATACTCAAAATTATTGAAAGAGGAACAAATTATCGTGCTATTAAATATGACATAAAAAATGTATATTTATCATTATGTAATTCCGATAAAGAATTGACAATACGTTTTGCTGATTTTATAAAACAACATTATGGTGTAGACATTGTTGAGGAAATGTCTTGTCAAAAAATAAAATTAGAAGATAATAAAACACATATATCAAATAAACTAATTAGAAGAGATTCAGATGTTACTACCGCAGAAACAATAACACCAGCATCAATTCAAAATGAGATATCTAAATCAGAATATTTACCATCAACACAGTTGGTAGAATTTAATAATATAGACAATGTTAATAATGTATTTAATTTAAAATTAAATAAAGAAGAATTAACTGCTAATAAATTAACAAAAATTGGTTTAAACTCATCAAGTATTTCACCATCACAATATCTAAATAATTATTCAAATAGTTTACAACTTTATTATGATCGTGTAGAACAAACTATATCAGATACAAATGAACCAAATTATTTTAATAATTGTTGGCAATCAACAGACTTTTATCAACAAGAAGGTGGATCAAATTATCCATTTAAATTCATTGTAGCGTCTGGTTCTTTAGATAGTTCAAGTTTAGGTGGACAGAGTATACCACAATATCATCCACCAGAAGTGGATATTTATATGCCAATTTTTGAAATAACTGGTTCAGGACAACTTAAAGGTGTAATTGTAAGAATGGTTTTTGTTAAAGAAGTATTAAATAATCCAACTAATTCTAAAAGTCAAGTTGTTGTATTTTGTCATTTTGTTTATGTCGATTTTGAGAGAACTAAAATTACTCCTCCAACTGATTCTAGTCAATATGCTACAAAAATTGGTGAATTATTACAATATGTTATTAATAATACTTATTATAAACAATCTGAAAACAAGTGTGTTGATATTAATGTATTAAAACAAGGAGAAATAGATATTAATAGTGAAGAAAATGTTGATTTTACACTTAAATTATATGATGATTCTGGTTCTTTAAATCGTTTTAGAAATTGGTATAAATATTTTACATTTACACAAGGACCGACCGTAAAAGAATCAATAGTTATACCTACTAATTTTTATTCTCTCGATTCAATGAAATCAAAAGCTGCTTCTGATTATGTTGCAATTGGAATAATAAATGTTGCTGAAAATATAATTCAAAATAGTAGTAAACTTAGAGAGATATTTAATGATGAAGATTTAGTTTTATATTTTATAAAATTATTTTTAATAAGAAATAAATACACTGGAGACAAGAGTAGATCAACTGATACTTTATTTTTAAATGAAACAAAATATTTAGAGGGTGTTCAAATTTCAAATGACGAAAATACATTATATAACTCTCAGATGTTTGGTTTAAATACAATATGGTCTACTAGTTCAAAAAGTGTATTTTATATGACACCATATTATACACCGAATGGAAAGATGACAGTTATAAACGGTTCAAATGTAGAAAAATTATGTAAAGGCTTACTCGATAATCCAAAAAATAAAGGTTCTATTAATAACAAAAGTATTTCTTCAGAATCAAACGAAAATGAAAGATTTGCGTTTATTGAAGAATTTAAAGAAAGAATAATTGCAACATTAAATTCTAAATACATTTCTATATATAATAATACAAATCCGAAATTTAATTATTTAAATCCTATTAATACAGGAACTTTACTTGATACATGGTCTGAAGGAATGGTGTTATTTAATGATTTATACAGTAGTTTAGATAATTTTAAAGATTATTATAGCACAATTGATACACAATTAAATACAATAAAGTTAAATCAAGATGGTAATGAAATAAGCAATATAGATAACATAATTATAAGAGACATTATACCAAAATATAGAGCATTAATAGATATATGTAGTTCTATAAATAAAGCATATAAAGATACATATTCTATACTAATTAATTTTATTCTTCAAAATGTTAAAGCTGATTTAAATTTAAATAATCTAACAAATATGTTTATTTTATTGTCTAAAACATTTCCTTGGTGGACAAATATAGTTATTGAAAATTATATTAAGGAAATAAATAATATATTATGTAATGTATTTTATAAAATATTGCAAACAATCAATGAATTATTGAAAACAACCACCGAACAAAAGCAACAAATTAAAATTTATAAAAATATATTAAGTAATTACAAATTATTAACTACATTATGTAAATGTAATTGTTTAAATATTATAAATAATAGCGATGAGAAACAAAAAATATATAGACCCTTTGTAATTCAACAAAACCCTAAATTTGAAGTTGTAAAAATTTTAAGTGAAATCGATCCACAAGAAATTCAGTCATTAAACAAAGAAGAACAGACAACAAAAATTAGTATGAATGATAAAAAATTTGAAAAAGTATCATTAGATTTTTTGACTAAAATAAAGAAAGCTATAGATAATAAAGAAAATCTTGATAACATAATTACTGATTTATCAGAAGAATATAGATTGGCTACAAGTGATTTAACACCAGAAGAAGTTGATAATATAAATAGTAGAATGGCTTCCACATTATTTATTTATCCGCAAACTAGACGTGTAACAACTGCTGAGACAGGAGAAATACAAGAACAAGAACAAGTATTTGCTAATTTAGGTGGAGCAGTAGAAAGTCAATCATCAATCGAATTATTAAATAAAATTAATTTTACAAACCCAATGTCTGAATATCAAAACAAAACACAGTCAACAGTTATAGTTCCTGAAGGCGATATTAAAATAAATAGTCAACAAAAAATGAATTTAATAAATCAAGAATATCTTACAAAGTTTTATAATAATAGTTATAAATGCAATAACGGAAATTATTTAAAAAGTTTTATTACAATTATTAGAGAGATTGAATCAATATACACAGATTTATCGTTTACTTCAACCGATGATATTAAAACAATTATGATAAAAATTCTACTAATTTATATTGATTATTTAAACACTTCTTTCTCTCCAAAAATAAACAATAAAATAATAATTGATAGAATAAACTCGGTAGATAAATCTTATACAGCTGAACAAATGAATTGTGTAATAAATTTATATTTAGATCAATTAGATATTTATTCAACTATATATAGTATTATAAATAATGAAGATTATACCCCAATTGATTTAATAAATATTTTAGATGAAAATATAAGTGATTTTGATTTTAATCAATTAAGTATTCCATTTACAAAAAAACAATTAAAAGATAAAATTAAAAATGATACACTTCAAATTGTAGAACTAAATTATTCAAATCAATTAGAAAATTCTATAAATGGAGGAAGAGCATCAAGAAAGAAGAATAAAAATAAAAAGTATTTAAAGACTAGAAAAAACGATAAAAATAATAAAAAGAAATCCATAAAGAGAAATAAGTTTATAAAAAGAAAATATACAAAGAAAATATAATGTTATTCATATAATGTAAAAACTATTATATGAATTAAACTATTTACATACCAAATGTGGAGAAATCATTCAATATAGGAGCTGGCAAATAATCATTATTTATGGCATTATAATTAGGAACTTTTTTACATTCAAACGCTGGTTCAGGACATCTTGCACAAGCAGGACATGCGGGACATGGTTCTTGTCTTGGAACTACGCTGCTAGCAGGACATGCTGGACAAACAGGAGGTACAATTTGTGACTTCAAGATATATAAATCTTCTTGTCCTGGAGGGATTTGACTTCTTGGAATTCCTTCAGGCAATGTGTCATAATAATTATCAGAAGTAGTTCCAGCAACAGTATTGCCGGCAGGTCCTTGAGCATAATATGCTGTATTACCTTGTGGTCCAGTTACAGAACCAGCTGAACCTCCATAAGGTCCGTAATATTGACTTGTTGAATAGTCGTTGTCATTTGTGGTGGTTCCCGCAACAGTATTGCCGGCAGGTCCTTGAGCATAATAAGCTGTATTACCTTGTGGTCCAGTTACTGAACCAGCAGATCCTCCGTAAGGTCCTTGATAAGACATGGAATATGGTGCTTGTTGAACTGAATATCCAGTGCTTCCGTAATATTGGGTAGAAGTATCAGTTGTAATTTGAGAACCGGAAGTATTGTAATAGTAAGTTCCGGAAGAGGTTGTTACTTTGATAGCTTGTTGACCATTATCAGTGTTAACTACAGTTGCTGTTGCGCCGTCAGGTCCATAATAAATTGTGGCTGTTCCATTCATTCCATAATAATTAGTATAGCTCTCTACACTTGATGAAGAAGCAACTGTTGCTTTAAAAGTTACTGGTGTAGAAGAGTTAGGTAATGTTATTTGCAATGATTGAGACCCGTCACTATTTGATACGACAGTTGCGGTTCTACCATTTTGTCCATAAAATGTTGAACCAGGAGACAATTGAGTTGATGAACCGGTATAATGATTGTAGTTATCGTATTGATTTCTAGAAGCAGTGGATGCTCCAGATGATGATTGTAAATCATTACCATTACCATTACCATTACCATTTCCATTTACATCAAATGTTCCAGAAAATTTACCTGAAAATCCTTCTCTGCCGCAATTACCTCCTAAAAAGGAACATAAGACAAGGCCTAACAATAAAATTAGGAATAGAAATAATGCTTCAGTATTCATTGTATAATTTATATAGTGAAAAAATTTATTATTAAAATTGAATTGAATTAATGATAATTTATATATACCATATATTTATAATGAAGTCAGACTACGAACCAGTTGAAATTATTGACGATTCTTCGGATGAAGAAGAGTATGTTTTGCAGAAGCCAAAAAAATTAAAAGTAATTAAAGAAAAACCCAAAAATGTATTAAAAAGTTGTCACAATGAAGATGAAAAAGTCATTGAAATTGGAGTTGATGAAGCAGGAAGGGGTCCGTTATTTGGAAGAGTGTATACAGCAGCGGTGATTTTACCTAAAGATGATTCATTTGATTTTACAAAAGTAAAGGATAGCAAGAAGTTTCATTCAAAAAAGAAGATTGAGGAAGCTGCCGAATATGTAAAGCAAAATGCTCTAGCATGGTATGTAAGTTTTGAAGATGAGAAGAAGATTGATGAAATAAATATTTTGCAAGCAACTCAGTTATCAATGCATAATTCGATTGATGAAGTAAGAAAAAAGTATAATAAGTCAATGAAAGAACAAAATAAAAAAGAGAAGACAGATTTCAATTATAGTTTATTAATTGACGGCAATTATTTCAATCCGATTACATATTTAAATAAGGAGATGAATAAGTTGGAAACAATTCCCTACATGACTGTAGAGGGAGGCGACAACAAATACGCTTCAATTGCGGCGGCATCAATTTTGGCTAAAGTTGAACGCGACCGTTATATCGAGCAGTTGTGCGAAGAGAATCCTGAATTAGCTGAGCATTATGGTATTGATTCTAATAAAGGATATGGTGCAAAACGTCATATAGACGGAATAAAACAACATGGTATAACAATTTGGCATCGTAGAAGCTTTGCACCGTGTAAAAATTATGTTTAATTACTTGTCTTTAATTTGTCTTTAATAGATGCAACTTTTAATATGTTTTTAATTATTTTTTCTTTTTTATTATCGTCTGTTTCCATAACTTCTATTACAAGCTTATCGTGAATGTCAGAGTGTTTCGAAGAAGAATTGTTATATTCTGGATATTTCTCTCGAAACTGAGGAAGTAATCTTATATTTTTGTCTGCTATTTTATTGATTGCTCTCTTCAATTTGCTTTTCTTTTCATCTTCCTTACTCCATTCGCCTTGGTCTTTGATATACATTGTTTCTCTTTTCCTGTCTGTGCAATGTATAGGTCTCTCTGTTTCATCTAGGTTATTTAAGTTTTTCACAATTATTTTCGAAATGCCTTCCACATATCCTAATTCACCTACATCCATCAAATCGCTTAGTTGCAATTTAATGGAATCTACAAAGTCAGTAATATTCATAGCATTTTTACAAGTCTCATTTAAGAAAAATTGTAAATTGAATGATTTGTTATGAGAATTTGTTGTATTGTGTGAATTGTTATAAGTTCCATTTTCAAGAATCATCATTAATTTAGCATTTTGTTCGATAAGTGTCTTGATGAGCTCCTCTTTATCAATTTCACCTTTTTTTTCTTTATTACCATTTGAGTTAACACAATATTTATTGTGTCTCCATAATCCAGTTCTATCGTTATATTCTTTTCCACAATTATTGCAGCAAAATATTTTATTTGCCCCTTTTTGCCCTTTTTCTGTTGCTGGATTGTTGCTATTTGTTGCCTTCAAATGTTTAGATGTTAAAATATGACGTTCCCAACTATATTTTTTACAGCATTTATAATGACAAACTATACATTCATACCATATTTGCCCTTTTTTTGCCCTTTTTGCCCCTAAATCGTTGCTTAATGTTGCCATTTATCTCTATTGAGAAAATATTTTTAAGTTTTTTTTTAAAAAATATCATAACAAAAAAAACTTTTTTGGTTTAATTTCTGACGATAATTTTTCAATATCAAGACAAATTTTTTTCTCAGTAAGAAGCTTTTTGCCTACCCATTTTTGGACATTTTTTTTGTCCATTTTTGAAAAGCCAAAATACTTTTGTGTTTTTGAGTCGTTTTCGCGATACTTCATGTGTAGGGAGGTTTTTTCGACCAAAAATTCGACTATTTAAAGAATTCCCCTTCATGATGTAGTGCATCCGTCTTTAAATAGGTTAAATAAATATATTAATTTAAAATTGAAAAAATAAAACAACAAATAAATAAATTACTTATAAACAAAGACTTAAACGCTTAATAAATTAATTAATAAATGAGATTTTTAGTATTTGACACCGAAACTACTGGTTTACCACAAACCAAATTTATCAGCCCATCCACACTTCATCAATGGCCTCATATCGTTCAATTTAGCTATGTAATTTATGATGCATCATTAAATGACATTGTTGAAACAAAAGATTATCTTGTAAAAAATCCTGAAAGCATTTCAATTTCAGAAGAATCAACTAAAATTCATGGTATTACAAATGAAATGGTTATAACTAAAGGCATTCCTATAAATGAAATATTAAATGAATTCTTTTACTACTTAAGAGGTGTAGATAAATTAATTGGTCACAATATAGAATTTGATGTAAATATGATCAAAGTAGCATTATTGAGACTTATTAACAATAATTCTCTTACCAAGGAACAACTTAAAATCTATAAATATGATTTTCATTATCTAACAAATTATCAGCATATATCATGCACATTGAAAGACTCAATTCAATTTTGTAATATTCAACTAATCGATAAATATGGCAAACCATATTTAAAATATCCTAAGCTAATTGAATTGCATGAGAAATTATTTAATAAATCACCTACAAATTTACATAATTCATTTAACGATATATTAGTGACTTTAAGATGTTTTATGAAGCTAAAACATGACGTTGATTTATACAATGAATGCACTTCATTTAAAAAATATTCAAGTTTAATAGGATTAACTTAAATTATTTATTTTGGATTTAATATTTTATAACTATTATATATATGACATCAATATATAATAGTTCTGATTTGTTTTCTTTTTTGTCAAGTTACGATAACGTATGTTATATAGAAAATAGCATAGATATAACACAAAATATGCGTTCTCAAAATTCAAATAAAAAAATGTTAAGCAATGCTTCACGAAAAATTAATATTAAAAAATAGATGCTCCAAATGATGTTATTATGGATTTTGACATTAGCAAAGATATGTCATACAATATCTATACATATAGATATGATCCATATTCTAGGCAAAATACATTATTTCCAAATTTAGCAGATTTTATTGATGAAAATATTGTGGCAGGTGATAAACAAGAAAATGACCGTCTCATTGCTTGTAAATGGATGGATCTAGGTGACGACGTATTTGACCAATGGGGGTTTTTTTTCTTATATGATGTATTATCTGGAAAATATTATTTTCCATTGTTATCTCCATTAAATCAAGACGACGGAGTTCTAACTACTCAAACGTTTACAGCATTTGGAAGAACATTTACTATTATTCATGGATGGGCAACATATGGAGTATTTAAAATGAAAATAACTGTAAATGACTCACTACCATTTAGATTTGGTGCATACGGAGATATGGGTTCTGATGGAGATGAAGTAGTAGAAGATTTAACTCATCCATATACCAAAAATGGAAATAATTTAACATTATATTATCGCAAAGATGCTGAAGCTGATAGTGATTATGAAATATTATATTCTTATTTAATACCTACAAAACTAATTGAAAATACTGAGAAAAAATATGATGTATATTATGATGGTGATGAGGATGGTGATGATATGTCTTTAATATCCAAACCTGTTACAGAAGGTTTATATGTATATTTTGCAAAAACAAATAATGCAAAGAATTTTGTCATTAACGATTTGGTTTTGTAATAAATAATAAATATATAATTACTTTTTATATATTCATTTTAATTTTTTTAAGCCGAACACATTTCACAAATTTCATCATGTTGTTCTTCTGTTTGATTTTGTTGTTCAGGTTCAATTGTAAATTGTTGAGCTTGATGCTTTGCCTTTCTTCTCAAATAATAAATACCAGTCTTTAATCCTTTCTTCCAAGAATAAAAATGCATTGAAGTTAATGTGTTATATGTAGGATCCTCAACCCATAAATTTAAGCTTTGACTTTGACAAATAAACGCACCTCTATCTGCTGCCATATCGATAACATGTTTCATTGGAATTTCCCAAACAATTTTATATTTGTTTCTGATGTGTTCAGGTAACATTGTTAATTGTTGAATAGAACCCTTATTTGCAATAATATTATTCTTTATTTGTTCGTTCCAATAACCTAACTCAATAAGCTCTTTCATTAAATATTTATTTACGACAACAAATTCACCAGCTAAAGTGCGGCGACTATATAGGTTGCTCGTAAACGGCTCAAAACATTCATTGAATCCCAAAATTTGTGACGTAGATGCGGTCGGCATAGGAGCGACTAACAAAGAATTTCTTACACCATGTGTTTTAATTGATTCTTTTAGAGAAGCCCAATCATAACGGTCAGAAGGTGTTGTAGACCACATATCAAATTGAAGAATTCCTTGTGAAGCTGGCGAACCTTCGAAAGAACTATATGTACCCATTAAATTCTTAGATTTACGTATAAGTGGATATTCATCTTCGCCAATAAAATCAAGTAGATTAAACCTACCAGAAGATGATAACTTATTGATTATATCACATCTTTCAATTGCTATTTCATTACTTCTCTCTAAAGCTGCATGATAAATAGTCTCAAATATTAGTTTATTTACTTCTTTCGCTTCTTCTGAATGAAATGGAATGTCCATTAATACAAATGTATCTGCTAATCCTTGAACACCAATACCAATTGGCCTATGTTTCATATTACTTCTTTTTGTCTTTTCAGTAGGATAGAAATTGATGTCAATAACCTTATTCAGATTATTAGTGACAACTTTAGTTACTTTATGAAGCTTATCATAGTCAAATTTCTTGGTAGATTGATCAACAAATGTTGGCAGCGCAATTGATGCGAGATTACAAACAGCAGTCTCATTATCGTCGGAGTATTCGATAATTTCGGTACAAAGATTTGACGACTTAATAGTGCCGAGGTTTTGTTGGTTTGATTTCGAATTAGCAGAATCTTTGTAAAGCAAATATGGTGTCCCTGTTTCCATCTGAGAATCCAAAATCTTAAACCATAAATCACGAGCATTAACTGACTTTCTAATTTTTCCTTCAGATTCATATTTTTCATAAAGCTCAATAAACTTTGCACCATAAACATCACTTAATCCAGGACATTCGTGAGGACACATAAGAGACCATTTGCCATTATTCTTTACTCTCTCCATGAATAAATCTGAGATCCATAATGCATAAAAAAGATCGCGAGCTTTTATTTCTTCGTCTCCATGATTTTTTTTCATCTCTAAAAATTCTTCGATATCAGCATGCCAAGGTTCTAAATAAATAGCAAATGATCCATTACGCTTATTTCCACCCTGGTCAACATATCTTGCTGTATTATTAAATACACGTAACATAGGAACTAATCCATTAGATGTCCCATTTGTACCTTGAATATGTGTTCCCTTTGCACGGATATTATGAATATGTAGTCCAACTCCACCAGCCCATTTTGAAATATGTGCACAATCTTTTAATGTATTAAAAATTCCATCAATGCTATCATCTTCCATAGCGACTAAATAACATGAACTCATTTGAGGTCTAGGAGTTCCAGCATTAAATAATGTTGGCGTAGCATGTGTAAAAAACTTCTGTGACATTAGGTCATAAGTTTCTTTTACAAGATTTATCGAATTAGGATTTTCAATATCTCCATGAATTCCGATAGCAACTCTCATCCACATATGTTGTGGTCTTTCTACAACCTTATTACCTACTCTAAATAAATATGCTCTCTCTAAAGTTTTAAAACCAAAATAATCTATAAGATAATCTCTATCATAATTAATGATTTCATTTATTGTATCTCTATATTGTTGTGTAAAATCCCAAAATTCTTCTGATATTAATGGTCTACTTTCTCCATGAACATCTTTGAACTCATATAATTCTTCCATGACAGATGTGAAGGTTTGACAAGTATTTTTCTGATGATTTGAAACAACAATTCTTCCGGCTAAAGCTGCATAATCTGGATGATTGGTTGACATAACAGCACATTGTTCAGCTGCTAATTCATCTATCTTCGAAGTGGGAATTTTATCGAATAGTTGGTCAATTACTTTCATGACGAGTGATTGATAATTAATATGAATACCTGCTTCTTGACCTAATTTTCTAATTCTATTTAAAATCTTGTCAAAAGTCAAATCTTCTAGCTGTCCATTTCGCTTAATCACACGCATTTCCGTTGTATTATCCATAGTTATTATATATTTCTAATTTTAGTTTTAAACCGATTTTCTATTAATATATATGCTTATATAAAAATATATATTAGATAATTAATCATAAATACAATAAAAACTTATATTTTAATTGACTATTGTTTATCGATTTTTTCTAGTTTTTATTTTTCTAAATTTTATTTTTCTGAATTTTATTTTTCCACCTGTTTTGGGAGGAATATACGGTACATCAACATATTTACCGCGCAAATAAGTTTTTTTGTTTTAATAATCCTTTTAATCCTGAACGTAAATGTTGGTTATTAAATAATCTGGCACTTTCATCTGTTAACAATAAATTTTTATTAATTTCATTTATTGCAGTGTTTATTTTTTGTATAGTTCCAGTCATTTCTGATATATATATATATATATTTGCTTCTTCCTTACGCTTATCAAATTTATTGAAAAGTTTTTCATGTTCTTCAAGAGTATAAGGCGTTATCATCTAAATATAATATGGATGTTTATATTGTTAACTCTATTCATGCGAAGACTTCAAATATTGGTAATCTCTTGAATCCTGTAAAAAATGGTTCGAAACCAGTACTCTTACTGTTTGAAGATTTCGACAGATTCATTGTAAGAGATGATAATAAAGAATTGATGGGATTAATTTTGAATGCAATGGATGGGTTTGACGATTCGGGAAATACAATCAGATTCTTTACAGGTAATGATTGCGAGGTTATTTTCCAAGAAAAGGCACTTATTAATAGAATTAGTGGCAAGTATAAATTCGGATATCCAACTTCTGATATGTTTAGAGCAAAACTAGTAAAATTAGGTGCAATTTCTCCAACACCATTAAATGATACAAAAATTGATGAGTTTGTTGCATTAGTTATTGATAAAAATATCACATTAAGACCATTTACTAGTATTGTTTAAGATATTTATTCAACGAAAATAATTTAGATGATATGATTGAAAATGTAAATAATTTAATTGAAGGAGTATAAATATATATAAATTAAAAATATAAATTATATATATGAATCAACTAATTTTTTTACTTTTATTAATAGTATTAGCTCTTGGATTGCCATTAGTATTTAACATTTCAAATATAGTTGAAAAATTTACGAATTATTCTTTAGACCAAGCTTCCAGTAATTTTCCAGATGCACAAACTCAAGTATTACTCCAAGATACTTTTCCTCCAATAGGTAAGAATCAAATATCAAACGATGATTCTAGCGAAATTTGGTGGCATTATCCCACTTTTCAGTTGGGTTCATACGACCAAATTACAAATAACATAAGATATCCAAATAATCCAGATGTCGGAAGATGCACACCTGCTTCAATGTGTGGTGCGTTATATCATGAAAGAAAAAACTGCAGTAATTATGTTACACCATTGCCACCTGTTCCATCTGATTCAGGAACACGAGTCGGTTATTTTACAACTGATGAACAACTTGTAACTAGCTTACCATATAGAACTGACATGCAAAATATATTATATTAAGTATATATGAACCAGAATTTGCCTTAAAATTCATCATCTGATTCTTTTTATAATATTAGCATAGAAAGTAGTTCGACAGAAGAGAATTTTACAAATAGAATTTCACAAATGAGACGTGAAAATTCAAGAACATTTATAATATGTAAATTTAAATCATTTGTTATTTTTGTATTATTATCTTGTTTAATAGCTTACATTATTTATAATTATTACTACGAAATAGCAAATGGTTTAAATAAGGCTATTTTATAACTTAACAACCTTTAAAAAACATACTTCCTCGCCAACCTGAGATTTATTGAATTGCTGTTGTTCTTTTTTTGTCTTTTTATTTGGTGCTCTATGTTCATAACCGGTAACGCGTTCTTCTTCAATAATTTTCCAAACTTTTTCCAGTTGACAAACATTATTTTTAAACCATTCTTTATTCCTCAAAACAAGAACACAGCTTAATTTCTCAAGTTTCCAATAAATAAACTTTAGAAATATATAATTATATGGTTCAGATTCATATTTTTTAACAATTGATTCTTCCCAACCACTTATATCATCTGGCGTCCATAAATTTAATGGCATATATTCATAATGTGGTATACCTTCGCTAGTATGAAAATGAACAATAATTCCTTTATAACTTCCGTCTTTTGTCGTAACATAACTATTAAACTCTTCGCCATTAAATGACGCTAAAGCTGAATCATTGCGATAACTTTGATAATCTGGGTATTCTGTGAATTTTGTCTCCAAAAAGTCACACTCATCAAGGTCACAAACTTCCATTTGTAATTGCATTTGAACCCAGTATTCTTTCTTTGGTATTCCATTAATCTCTCTATTAACAATATTCTTAATTTCGAGCATACGTCCGTATCGTCCAGTATTTGATTGAATAATAATTCCATCAGGTGATGCTCCAATAAACTTATAAACCGGATGCTGAATACATCCAAAATCTTCCACTTTTGAACTGTACATATGTTCATAAATCATAACAGATAAGGGTTCGTATTTCTGTCCCCAATGCAAAGTAGTATTTGTATTGACCATCTTAACTTCATCGTCAATAGGTTCTGATGTGAAATCTTTTAAGGGTTGACATTTTTCATAAATAAGTTGGTTTATTGTATTTTGACTTTCAAAAGCTTTCCAAGCATTACTTGCTGTTATTAAATTCCATCTAAATTGATACCATTCAGGAGTTCTTTGAACTGGTTGGGGGATTTCTCTTAAATGTTGGATTTTTTGCTGTATTATATTTGTTTCTCCTTCATCTGCTTCAGATGCTTCATCGTCTTCATTATTTTCTAACGAACGTTCTGGATGAAAAGTAGTAATGTAAATGTTGAATGCATCTTCAAGTAGATCATTCATGTCATATTCAATATATTCGCTATCCAAAATATGTTCTTCCATTTGAACATAAAATATTTCTTTAATTTCTTCTAATAAAATGTCATGAAAATTTGGCTCGGAAATTGCTGTAGGGTTTTCATTCATAAATTCTTCCATAAGATGAAAAGCAGTTTCAACAAGCTCGATAGCATAAACCTCTGTAAAAACAGACGGCTCATCCTCAAATTCTAATGTATCCATTATATCCTCTAATGTCTCTAAATCTGAAATAAAACTTGTCATACTATATATCTTGTTTATATCTTTTTAATATAATATTTTGTTATATTAAAATTAGCCTAATTTTTGTACCATATTTGCAGTATTGAGCACTCCTTTACCAGACGCAACATCGAAGTCATTTGTTGCAAGAAATCCACCACTTGAACCTTGTATTACGTCAAAAAAACAGTCTGTATTATTAGAATCATACAATAATGGTTGAATAGAATTATATCTATTTGCAAGTGATGTATAAGTATGTCTTCTATTATTTAATCTGTGCTGTGTTAATATAGACATCATTCCTGCATATATTGGTGCAGCCAAAGAGGTTCCACCTGTTGTATATGCTCTATTATTTATAATTATATAACAAGGTGTATTTGGATCTGCTACACACCCAAAATCAGGAGATATTCTTTTATTATTAGTTGTTATAGTAGGTTGATAAGGAGGTTTGTCGAATGATTTTGAGTAACCACATCCAGCATTTGACCAAACTACCTCTGATACTCTATTAAAAGAACTATTTAAACTTAAACTCGTTCCTCCAATCGACAAAACATTTGTGCAACATGAAGGAACTGATACTCTACTATTATTTCCACTTGATGCTACATAAATAGTATTTGGATTGTTAAAAAAATTATTATATGCGCCTAAATTACCAATATCTTCTGCTCCCCATGACATACTCATTACATCTGTGTCGATTGCTGGTCTAAAATTGTTTCGATTATTTGCAAAACTAACAGCATTTAACATATCTCTAGTTGAATTTGACGCAGCTAAAACAATTCTTATTTGTGCGTAAGGATTAACAGCATATATCCATTGAGCATTTAATGTTACTTCAACAGCCCAATTTGCGACGAAACGTCTTGAAAAATTATGTATTGTATAATTACATGGTGGCAATTTAAACACTCTTCCAAATGATGCTATATCACGAGCTAAATAAGGATTATTAAATGCTGCAATAATAGTAACTATAGGTCTTCTAATATTTCGAATAGGAATTATATTATTTATTGAATATGCTGCTCTAATTTGATTTGGTGTAAATGGTCCATACGAAATGGATTTTAATCCAATATCATCTTCTGTTGGATACTCATCAACAATGTCTTCAATCAGTATTTCATCAGGATTAAGTATATGATAATTTTCAAATGTAGTTATATTTATCGGACTATTGAATACACATTTTAAAGTAATATTTAAATCTTTAGAATTAACATTACAATATTTAAACTTACGAGATATTGAGCCTAGTGTATTTTGCATTTTACCTAATGAAACAGATGATGTAGTTCTACCGCTAGTTTGATTACTTCTATTTGTGTTAAATCCTAATTTCATACAATATATAAATATTTAATTATCATCCTCCTCTTCAGAATCTGAATCAGCTATTTTAGCAATATCCTTTTTTCTTAATGTTCCTTGGCTTGTTTTTTTTGGTGCTAAAGATTTAAGTGTTGATACTCGTTTTTCAATATTTTTCAATGTAAAATGCTTACTTGGTTTACTATAATATAATGCTGGTATATCTTTTATTTTACCGTTATCTTTATCATAAATAACATCTTTAACACGTTGTAATTTTTTGCGATCAATGCAATCTTTTAAAAATGTAAGTAAGGTTTCCCCTTCATCATCAGACAACTCATTCTCTTCTTTATAAGTTGCAACATATTCTTGTAATTTTTTCATTTTAATAGTTTTATTAAGCTTACACCATGGTTCATTTACATTATTATTCTTTTCATTCTCTAAGAATTTATCTAAATTAGATAGATCATTTGATGATTTTGTTTCATGCAAAGATACACCATTTAAGAGCATAGTTTTATATTTAATATTTTTAAGTTCTTGGCATACATTAGTTGTGGATAAATCTTCCATATTACTATAATATAATATATTGTATTAAGTTTAACTCAGTTTTGTAAAATATATATTTATTCATGTATATTTATATCAATTTCATTAAATATACATTTAAATATATTATAAGTATTTAATATATGGAATCGAAAAGCATTATGTTTACGAAATCTGTTAAAAAACAATTGGTAGAAGACCATAAAAAAAATAAAGAACGAAAAAGAGTTATAACTGAGAATTGGACATTTACTGCAGAAGATTATGCTTACATAAATCAATTTGAAACACTTAAATCTATAAAAACTAATAATTATAATCACATAGATGATAAATCAAAAATAATGTTGCAACAAATCAATAAAAAAATATATGGATATAAACAACAAGATATTATTAAAAAACTTTTAAATCTTGAAAAAATTATTGACTTAGAATCTGTAATAAATAAATTGATAGAATGTGAGTTAAAATGTTATTATTGTCAATGTGAAATGAATGTTCTATATGATATTTCGAGAGAAATGAAACAATGGACAGTTGATAGAATAGATAATGATCTAGGTCATAATGCAGACAATTTTTATGTAGCTTGTTTGGAATGTAATTTAAAAAGAAGAAGAAGGAGTGATGATAAATTTTTTTTCACAAAACAAATGAAATTGGTAAAAGTTCCTGAAGATAATACTTCGTTAGTTTAATAATATTAAATAATCATATAATATTATTAGATATGGATTGTAGAAAATGTTTAGAAGAAAACAGGTCGTTAATTGAAAATAACGGCTATGGTTATGGATATATTGGTGTAGAAAATAATTGTCAACGTCACACTAAGATAAGTAATGAACAAAATAACTCAAGTTATCTATTGAAATGGACAGATGGGCTTCCTTATGAAAGATCAAGAAGAATGAAACACCAAATTCAGATGGAAAACGAGGAGTTTAGTAAAAGTATGGAAACTACTGCATATACGTCATCGCTACATCACGACGAAAATACATGGGATATTTTAAATCAATCTCTTTCTGGAGCAGGTTTTAAAGTTTCAAATAAGAGAGAAGAATTAGGCGATAAATTGGCGAATAGAGAAATGGTTCAACAAATCGGATTTAATCCTTTTTTAGGCCAAAGCAATTATGTAGATGATATATCAATTAGAGATCAGTTCCTTAAACCAATTAATACGACTCAAGGTGAGAAATCAATTTAAGCTAATGATTTAGTGCACATTGTGTAAAGCAATCTGTTGACAAAGTAAGCAAGAAAAATATTAAATAAAATTAAAATACCATTTGTAATCATTCTAAAATTAATTGTTCTAAAATTTTGAATGATATAAAATAGTTCACCAGTTAAAAGTATAACGAGACCTATAAAAAATATAATAGAAATAATCAAAAAATAAACACAAGCGCTTTTATCTAAAGGACCAAAAAAGTTTGCAATAAATTCAGCCATTATATAATATAGTTTTAAAAAAAATAATATTCGTTATAAACTACTTAAATAAGTTTTTAAGTATCATAATTAATGAGTGCAGCTATTAATTATACTACGCAAAATGAATTATTGCTAAATAATTTGTTGGAATTTTATAACAATGATGATAATCTGACTAGAATGTTGAAGATTATTACAGGCGAGTCTAAAATCTCTCTACGTATTGTAGATTGGTTTGCAACTAATTATGCAAAGAAGAATTATACATTATATGATATGGTTAATGCAGCCGGTGAAAATATCAGATTTAAAGTTTATTTTGATTATAAATTAAGATTGAAGGCATACAGTAAGAAAAGATTCGACCCATTTTGTCGTTGGGAGAGAATAAGTATTCCTTATAAGAATGGAACATGCATTGAGACTACTATTGGACAATTAAATTTTTTCAAATGGGCTCTTGAAAATAAAGTCATTGATTATATCGATCAGCATTATGATATAATTGAAAAGGATATGAATAGTCGAAATAGCACATCTAAACGCAAGGAGACTATAAATGATAATAGTAAAACACGCAAAAAGAGGGAAGAGCTTTCAATATCTGCTACTAAAAGTATTAAGAAAGAGGATGTTGAAATTGTTGTGAAATTTCATTAATATTATTATGATTCTAGGTATTAAATAATATATATATATATTTACGAGTAAAATGATTTAGAGATAAGTTTCTATTATAAAATAGGAATGACAACTAAGATATCTATTACAAGAGCTTTATCAGAATTAAAGCTTTTAGATTCTCGTATTAGTAAGGCTACTAGTGAAATTAAGTTTGCTGTTTGTGTTACTAAGAATACCAATTACAATATTAATAAGAATGATTTTACATCTCAAGTTACCGCAAAGCATCAATCTTTGACTGATTTAATCACTCGTAGAGAACGTTTGAAGGCTGCAATTATGAAGAGTAATGCAACTACTCTAGTTAAGATTGGTTCAAAGGAGATGACTGTAGTTGAAGCTATTGAAATGAAGAAGACTATTAGATATAAGGAATCTTTGCTTGATGTATTGAAGCGTCAACGTCTTCAAGTGACTAAGGAATTTGAAGCTCATAAGGCTAAGGTAAAGCAAGCTATTGATGCAAATATTACCCAAATTTGCAGTCGTGATGTTAAGCCAGACCCTTCCACCATTCAAGACTTGACTGATATGATGTGGAAGAACGATCCTGTTGAAATCTATGACCCATTAGGTTTGGATAAGACTATTGAAGCTTTGACTACTGAGATTGAAGATTTTAACTCCAATGTAGATTTTGCATTGTCAGAGAGTAATTCTTTGACTCAAATTGAAGTTTAAATCCACCTTTAAAAAAGGTAGAGCCAAATTATATAAATCTACCTTTTTTAAAGTGGATTAATTGCCCTTATTAAATGAAACGAAGAATTTGTTGTTGCTGGATTTACGACTGCCAAATAGAAAGATTAGTCGCTTTTAACTATTTCCGTATGTTGGAAATTAGTTCGCTGCGGACCGTCAACATCCGTGGTGAATTTACTAAAAGTTTAACGATTAAAGACTAAAGATTAGAGTTAAAAGTTTAAATATTAAAGATTAAAATTAGTCTGTAAGCAGACTATTAAAGATGTAAAGCCGATAAAGCTTGATAAAATCCATGATTAAGGTTAGTAGTTAAACTGCTGGGTCACAGCTTACCCCTTTGTACCTCATGGCTGTTTAGTAAGGGCATATCATTCTCAGAATGATATTTCCTAATCAATAAGTAATAATTAAAATACTTTTATAGTTTTATTCTAATATGGGAATTGATTTAGATAAATATAATAAAGGAGGCAAAATTCCATTTTGGTGGTGGGATCATTATGTTTGTTGGAATTGCCGTCTTCATAATGGTATAAAAAATGATCCTAAATTAATTAAGTTGCAAAAGCTAGATAGACTAGAAAAAGCTGCGATTTTTAATGCTTCAAGATATGTATATAAACCATTTTTTTTTTCAAAAAATATGATAGAATAAAACCAAATCAGTGTCAAGAAATCCAAAAACCTAAATTCTCAAAAAATACAAATGGATCATTTATTGAGACTGGACGGATATGTTACAAATGTCATAATCAGATGGTCAATGTTGGATTGAACTTTAAACCACCAAAAAAAACCGATGTTAAAAAATGGAAATATCTTGAAAAAACTTGGAGACATCAATCTATATATGTAAATGGAGAATGTATATTTATTTAGACAATGTGTTAAAATATATATATATATTTTTATAATATAAATTAAAATGTGTTTTTATTGTGATAGACAAGTAAGAGGACAACCTAAAGGATGGTGGTGGTATAATTATGTTTGTTGGAATTGTCGTTTTCAAAATGGTCTAAAAAAAACTTGTGAAATTAAAAATGATAAAGGTGGAAGAATTTGTTATAGATGCAATCAAACGATGACAGAAGTAGGTTTTAAATTTAGAACTCCGAAGAAAAATGATATTAAACAGTGGAAACGTCTAGAACAAACTTGGGAAAACCAATATAAATATGTAAATGGAGAGAAGAAGTATGTAGGGCCGAAAGAAAGAGTTGTTCAACAATCTTTTTAAATATCTACAAATAATATGAATAATATTCAAAAACGATTCATATTATTTTTATTTGGTTGTATTGGAACTAGAAGTTTATTAGTTTATTTCGCAAAGACAAGTAATAAAACATTTTTAATGTATATGGGTTATTTAGCACTTATACCTGCAATAGGTTTTTTTTATTTGTATTTTACCGGGTCAAGAAAAACTGGAGCTGAAGTATTTGGTGACAAAATATGGTGGAATAATTTAAGACCAATTCATGGTTTATTATATTCTTTATTTGCATATAATGCTATAATAGGCAATATAAATGCTTGGATATATTTGTTATTTGATGTGTTATTTGGATTCACTAGTTTTTTGATATTTCATTATAATAACGGGGACTTTAAAAAATTATTTTGAGTTGTTCTATTATTTAAAAACTAACAATATAAATAAATAATGGGAAATTCACAATCGTCATCAATAAAAATAAATTATGAAGATGTTCAATTTATATTAAAAAATCCAGAAGGTCATTTATTAATAAATACTCTCTCTAATTCAGAGCAAAATTGTCTAATAGTAAATACGATTAATATTAATAATGAAGAGAATATTATCAATAATTGTATAAAAAGAGGTGCAAAGGATATAAAAATAATAATATATGGGAAGAACAGTAATGATGAGAAATTGTACACAAAATATAGTCAGCTAACTTCTCTCGGATTCTATAATGTATATATTTATACGGGAGGTCTATTTGAATGGTTAATGTTGCAAGACATTTATGGAGAAAAAGAGTTTCCAACTACGAAGAAAGAATTAGACATATTAAAATACAAACCAAATAAGGTGTTAAACGTTCCTCTTTTGGAATATTGATAGTTTTCTTTAAGTAGGTAATTTAAATATATTATTTTACCTACTTAAAGCCGGATGCACTACATGATGAAGGGGAATTCTTTAAATTCTTGAAAAAATGCAGAAAAAGCTTCCCTACACATGAAGTATCGCGAAAACGATTCAAAAACACAAAAGTATTTTGGCTTTTCAAAAATGGACAAAAAAAATGTCCAAAATCGGAAAGCCAAAAAAGTCCTTACTGACCGAAATTTTCTGTGACGATGTTGAAAATTTATGGTCAGAAATTGCATTAACATAAAAAAATTTGTTATTGTATTTTTTTTGAAAAAAACTTAAAAATATTTTCTCAATGGAAATAAATGGAAACTTTAGGAAACAAAATCGCCGACAAATCGACAAATATATTTTATTGTGAATTATGTGACTATAATACGTCACATAAAGGACATTATAAAGAACATTTAAATAGCTTGAGACACTGTAAACGGAAACAAGACGGAAACATTGGAAACAAAATCGACGACAAAATCGACGAGACTGAAAAATTATCATGTAAAAATTGTAATAAATCATTTAAATCACGTGCTGGATTATGGAAACACTCTAAAAAATGTTATCAAAAAGAAGAAACTGACGAAGAAGCATCATATAAAAATGATAAAATAATTGAATACCTTATGCAAGAAAATAAGGAAATTAAAGAAATGATTTTGGAAATTGTCAAAAATGGTACAATGAGCCATAGTCATAATACTACTCACACTAATTCTCATAACAAAGCTTTCAATCTTAACTTCTTTTTAAATGAAACGTGCAAAAATGCGATGAATATTACTGATTTTGTAGATTCCATAAAATTACAGCTTAGTGATTTGATGGAAGTAGGTGAGCTTGGATATATTGAAGGCATTTCAAAAATAATCGTAAAAAATTTAAATAACTTAGATGAAACAATACGCCCGATACATTGCACAGATAAAAAACGAGAAACCATGTATATTAAAGATGAAGGCGAATGGAATAAAGAAGATGAAAAGAAAACCAAGTTGAAGAAAGCTATAAATAAAATTGCCGATAAAAATATAAGATTGCTTCCTCAATTTCGAGAGAAATTTCCTGATTATAATAATTCATCTTCTAAAGTATCAGATATTCATGATAAATTAGTTATTGAAGTAATGGAAACTGATGATAATAAAAAAGAGAAAATCATACATAACATTTCAAAAGCGACTAGTATTAAGAAATTTGAATAGTTTATTAATCGCGATTATCATCAATTGCTATATTTGCTAGCTCATCTGCTCGTTTATTCATGTTTCTTAACACATGACAATATTCAATGATTTCAAACTCTTTTTCTAACTCTTTTGCTTTATCATATAATTCAATTAAATTTTCAGAACGACATTTATATAATCCCTTCATTTGGTTAATAACAAGTAAACTGTCGCCTTCTACTTTTAAATGTTTAATATTAAATGCTCTAGCTTGCTGTAATCCTAAAATTAAACCAGCATATTCAGCATGATTATTTGTTGCATTCTCTCCAACAAAGAAACTCGCAGCCCATACTTCTTTGTCAAAATGATAAATAACAGCACCTGCTCCAGATAATCCAGGATTTCCTCTGCTACCACCATCAAAGTTCATTTTGAAATCATATTCTGGATATATTTTTGAAGTTTTTTTCGATTCGTCTGATTTTTTAAAATATGTGTCAATTTTTGGCAGCATCTTTCGTTTTCTTTAATAATATAAACATAACATTTTATATTATTTTCAATTTTATATTTAAAATCTACTTAAATATATTTATATTAAGTAATATAAAGAATGATGAATTTATTGTTACTTTTCTCATTATTCGCAACAATGGTTTTTGCTGATACTGAATGTCCAATTGTTTCGTCTATGGGAGACAGACGAGCCGATAAAAATAAACTAAGACTTGTTCAATATAACGTTGAGTGGTTATTTATTGACTATTATAGCCCTATGAATTGCCCAGGAAGTGGTTGCACATGGGTAAATCAATCTGAAGCAAATACTCATATGGATTACGTTGCCAAAACTGTTAAATATTTAAACCCAGACGTCATCAATTTTTGTGAAGTTGAAGGATGTGATGAGCTTAATATATTAAAAGATAGATTAGATGATAATTCATATAACCCTTACTTAAAAAAGGGAACTGATACTAGCACTGGGCAAAATGTAGGTATGCTTACCCGTGTAGACCCTGCTATTAATTTATATAGAACTGAAATTAAATACAATTATCCACTACCTGGTTCTAAGTGCGGATATACAGGTTCAGTTGGTTCAACTGGTGTAAGCAAACATTACATTACTGAATTTAAATTTAATGGTTATGATGTTGCTTTTATTGCTGCACATTTATTAGCTATACCAACCGATCCTTCAAGGTGCGCTCAGAGAGAAGCTCAAGCATCAATTCTTCAAAATGTTATTTTTGATTATATCAATAAAGGTTATGAAGTAATTATGCTTGGAGATTTTAATGATTATGATGCCGAAGTAATGGATTTAAATAACAATAAACCTACTTCAAGGGTATTGGATATATTAAAGGGATATCAAGGTGATTTAAGTGGACTTTATGAATTACATAATTTAGCTGAAGAAATCGTACAAGAACAAAGATTTAGCGATTGGTGGGATTCCGATAATAACTGTAAAACCACATCACAAAATGATTTTTCAATGATTGATCATATATTAGTTACTGATGCCATAAGAAAAAATGTTGTAAACGCATTTATTTATCATGGATACGATGAATATTGTGGTAAATATGATTCCGATCACTATCCATTTGTTATTGACCTAATGATTTAAAATTTCTCTCAAAGTTTCTACACTTTTTTTAGCTTTTTTATGCAGTTTTAAAGATTCTTTTTTCGAATGCTTTGTTACAAATAGTCTATCCTGACGCATACGAAATACTCTGTAGTCGAATAAATCAAGAGCTGTTTCGAGTGCTTTATTATATTCGCAATTATCTCTATACATTGTATATATTATACACCTATCAATATCATAAGCAGCCAATAAGTCGGCTTCTCTTACAATATGATATGCTAATAGATGCTCTCCCAAATCAGGATATCCATTAGCTTTAACTTTAGAATAAGACATTGTTCCGATTATTTTTCCAACAATTTCTAAATCATATGGCGACATATATCCTGTTAAATATGTTTGATATCTAGTTATACCTTCTCGCTCATCCATGTATTTTTTATCACACATATCATGACCAATTGCAGCCATGTAAATTATTTCTTTATATTTTTCTACGTTAGGATTTATTATAATTTCACTATCGTAAATTTGTTTTGCAAATTGGTATACTTCCATGCTGTGTTTTAATGCATGAGATTCATCAATATTATATAACTGACTAGTCTCAACCACATACTTAAAACCTCTATTAATTAAACTTATTAAAGTCATTGCATGCGACATGATTTTCATTACGATTATAATATATTTGAAATTAGTTTTTTAAACTCAAATTTTTTTATATATAGTCACAAATTTCGGTGTCGAACTTACCATCAATGCTTATAATACGAAATGGTTTACCACATCCATATATTTTATTCTCTCTAACATAATAATCACAGAGGTCTTTATTAGCATGAGGGTCAATTTGTTTTCCGGTTTTCTTCAACATTCCATGTCTAAATATTCCACAATTAATTTTTCTTATAATTATATAATCTTTGCAATGAGGACACGTTAAAAAGGGTTCTTCTTTAACTTCTGTCATATCTTTTTCGTCTCCGGACATTAATAATATAATATATACTATATTATTAATCTTTAAATCAATTTTATTTTCTTCTAGAGTATCTACGCTTAGATTTTCTTTTATTTTTTCTATTTTTTCTGGTTTTTCTTCTTTTACCTCCTGATGTATTAAAAACGGGTAATAAACCTCCATCGTAATATCTAGATTGTGGATTTTCGTCTTCTTCTTTTGATGCTGGAGGTTTCATTTGGCTTCCAATGCTTATAGTTTCATATAGTTTTTGGATATCTTCTGGAGAGATATATGCACTATAAACTTGCGCAAAATCTTCTCTCTGACCATTTTTAACTAATCCTCTTACAAAAGATGCAGAATATTCGGATGGATTAATATCTGAAATACTGCGTTCACCCATACCAGTATTTTTTAAAGCTTCCATTCCTTCTCTCTCTAAAATTAAACCATTAATTGATTTGATATAATCTTTGGTTTTTAAATTATCAACGATTGTGTCTAAAAAATCAGCTCTATCTCTACCTACAATAAAAAAGACATTAACTTTTTCAATACCCTTATCAATATAATCATTTTTAATTATATTATATATAAATCCGAATGGACTACCAACTGAACAAAGAACGATAACTTGAAAGTTTTCAATTTTACTTTTTAAATCAGGATTAGTCTCAGAGTCTATAAGTTGTTGTTTATAACTAGTAATCATGTTATCTAATAAAGATGACTTATACATTAAATCAGATTGTGTTATTCTCTCTATTATTGCTGCTTCAGATTTATTTTTGGCTTTTGGAATTGACTGACTGCTACATGGCAAAGGATTTTTGCCATCTAAAGAACTAGAAGTTAATACATAAGCCTTTTCAACACCAAGTTCAATAGCTTTATCAATCATTGATTTAATACTAAATGACCTGGTGTTGGAGGATTCATTCTTACAAATGAAAAAATAAATGTATTATCAGGTGTATAATCTACGCTCATATATATTAATTATATATAAATTTCTCAATTGAAGAAATCCATTCTTTAAGTATATTTTGATTTTCATATATATCATTATTTCCGTCTAAAATTAATTGCTCTTCGCAAACGCATTCACTCGATGTTTTATCTAACATATCATCATGATATTTATTACATGATTTTAAATAATCAATTTGAATATGTTCTTCTCCGTCTCTATGTCTAGTAGCGATTCTTTGATGACAAATTTCAGGTTTAGCTTTTACGTAAATAATTTTATTGATTGGAAATTCTTCTGCAAATGTATTAAACCAATTTAAATAAATTTGATAGTTAATATATTCAATTTTATCTGAATCATATAACATTTTTGCGAATACCATTTTATCAGTAAATAGACTTCTCTCTGTAATAACAATATATTTTGGAAATTCATAATAATTTTCCTGTTCATCATAATTTATCATCATATTTTGTAGTCTGGCTTCAACTAAGTTGGTATGTGCAGTTTTAAGTTCAGATATGGTATCTTTCAATAATTTTAATCTTGAAATATATGCCATCATCTGAAATGAAAACGAATACCTATATTGGTCTGCATAAAATTTCTCTAGGATTGTGGTGCCATTTTCATCCTTAATTTTACTCCATTCATCAACTGGTTCTTTTAAGAAGATGATATTTGCATTATCTTTGAAATAGTTTTTAAGATTGGCTAGCAACGTAGACTTACCAGACCCGATGTTGCCTTCAATAGAAATTATTTGAATTGGATAATTCATTATATGTATTATTTATAAATTATATTTATACCCTTTTATTTTATCTCAATTTTATTAAATAAAAAAATTGATATAATAAATAAACATAAAGAGAATTGTACAATATTAAGTAATTAAACCAGCAAAATGGATTTAAAGCAACGTAAACTCAATAAGTCTGAATGGGAATCTATTGAAAGGCCAGTTTCTGAATCAGAGCTCGCTATTTTAAATCTTATTATGAAAGGTTTTCATGATGTAAACATTAGAATCAATAATAATAATTCTATCTTTACATTTTTAAAGATAGAATTTTCAGAGAAAATGGAAGATTATATTTATAATCGTTATTTGCGTAAGCGAGCTGATGGTGTTGAGAATAATTTACTTCAAATCGACGCCAGTTATAAACCTATGAAAATTGATGCAAATATAAAACCAAATTCTGGTGACAGGGTTCGTTTGGAGCGTTTTGACGACGAGACCATCAAAAATAACGATATTTATGAAAATATTTTATTAGATTATTTAGAAAAATTACTTATTTTTAAAAAAACAAATAAAACAAAATTGTTTTACTATTGCTATTATACACTTTATAAACTTATTAGAAATAATGTAGCACGTGTCAATAGACATCTTAAAAATTTGACAAATATCATTTTAGATAAATTTGCTGATGAAATTGATAAATTAATTATTATTGAAAATGCTGTAGATTTTATTGAAAAAAATGAAAGTCTATTGAAGTATGGTGATTTGGTGCTTTATGAACATCAAAAAGAAATCTTTGCGACTATTAGAACTCCAACACCTAAATTGGTGTTATATATGGCTCCTACTGGAACAGGAAAGACAATGACTCCAATTGCGCTCTCAGAACAGAAAAAGATTATATTTGTTTGTGCGGCAAGACACGTAGGATTAGCTTTGGCAAGAGCAGCTATTTCGGTGAATAAAAAAATCGCATTTGCGTTCGGTTGTTCAAGTGCTGACGATATTAGATTACATTATTTCGCAGCGAAAGAATTTACAAAAAATAAGCGAACAGGCGGTATTAAAAAAGTCGACAATTCTGTTGGTGAAAATGTTCAGATTATTATCTGTGATATTAGATCTTACTTGCCTGCTATGTATTATATGTTAGCGTTCTTTCCAGCAAACGATATTGTTACTTATTGGGATGAGCCTACTATTACGATGGACTATGATGAACACGAATTTCATAAGACTATTAGAAAAAATTGGAAGGAAAATGTAATTCCAACAGTAGTTTTATCTTCAGCTACTCTACCAAAGGAAACCGAACTTACAGAGACGATTCCTGATTTCTTAAATAAATTTCCTGGTGCTGAGATTTGCAATATTGTTAGCCACGATTGTAAAAAATCGATTCCTATTGTTAATAAAGACGGTTATGTGGTTTTACCGCATTATTTGTCTAATAATTATAATGAGATGATGCAGATTGCGAATCATTGCAGAGATTATTTAACTTTATTGAGATATTTTGATTTGAAAGAAGTTGTTGAATTTATAACATTTGTCAATAGAAATAATTATGCTAATAATAGAATGTTAATTGATAGACATTTTGAAGATTTGGATTCAATTAATATGAAAAATATTAAAATCTACTATGTCGATATGTTGAGAAATATTAATGCAGCAAATTGGCAAGTAATTTATAGAAATTTCGAACAGAATCGCAGACCAAGAATTTTGGAAAATACAACAGTAGATACAAAAGGTAATAAAATACAAAAGATTCGAAGTTTAGGTCCAGGAGTGACAGCTATATCAAGTTCTAGTTCATTAACAGGAGCACCTCTTTCAAGACTCGCATCTGAACAAATTATTAGAACTGAACCTGTACCACAAGGAACATCAGGGGTTTATGTTACTACTAAAGATGCATATACTTTAACTGATGGACCAACAATATTTATTTCAAATGATATTGAGAAAATTGCGAAATTTTGTGTTCAACAAGCAAATATTCCTAATGCTGTTATGGAGGATTTGATGAAAAAGATTGAATACAATAATATCATTAACAAGCAAATTCACGAGATCGAAACGGAATTAGATGTTATTAAAGAAGGTATTGAAGCAAAAGTTAAAAATTCAGTTAATAGTTTTCATGGTGGTCAAAAGGTCACAGGAAGAGCTAAGTCGAATAAAGACCCAAAAAAGTTAAGCAAAGACATTCCTGAAGAATTACAAAATAAGGGCGCTCTTAACAAAATGACAGAAAGAGTAAATGCATTACGAGCAATGATTAAACGTGCATCATTAAATGATACTTTTGTTCCAAACAAGAGAAATCATCTGGAAAAATGGGCTCCCGACACAAATATTTCAAATGCATTTACTAGTACGATTGACGAACAAGTCGTTTGCGATATTATGGCACTAAATAAAGTTGACAATTTGTGGAAGGTATTATTGATGATGGGAATTGGTGTGTTTATCAATCATGATAATATTACTTATACTGAAATCATGAAGAAACTTGCGGATGAGCAGAAACTTTATATGATCATTGCATCAAGTGATTATATTTATGGGACGAATTATCAATTCTGTCATGGATTCTTGAGTAAAGATTTAGATTTGACGCAAGAAAAGGTTATCCAAGCTATGGGTCGCATTGGTAGAAATAATATTCAGCAAACTTATACAGTTAGATTTAGAGATGATTCACAAATTGCAAAGCTCTTCACATCTGAAACTGATAAACCTGAAGTTAGAAATATGAATAAATTATTCAATACTCGTAAAGTGATTTATCAAAATGGAGAATATATTGAAGTTCCAGATGACGATGGAGCAGAAGAAAATACAGAAGAAGTAGTGGATGAGGATTTTGATCCATATGAAAATGAAGAAATTCAAGTAGAAAATGTTCTTGAAGACGATGCGTAAATAAATATTAAAAAAATTGAATAAAAAATATAATTTATTTTTTTTATACAAAAGCAATTTAATAATGTCAGAAGATAGCAAAATTATTTATTATGAAAATCTACATTCAAAAGTTCATTGGAAATATACGTCAATGTTTGAAGATGATTTTGAAATAATTAAATTAGAAGATGTTTGGAGTGAAGAATGTATTTGTTATGGTATAGACCAATATATTAAAAGTTTTATTGAGGTTATGAAGGAAAGAGTAATAAGATATCTTCCTGAATTGGAAAAAGTAAATGTAGTATTATTGACACTAGATAGAAATAATTTACTGCATCGTCTTATTATTTCAGTTACCGATATGATGATAAAAATGCTGAATTTAAAAGCAAGAAAAATTGATCACTATAAATCAGTATTTGTAGTAATCAAATATGAAGGTAAAAACGTCTTTTTGGGAAACTTGTGTTTCCAAGGTTTGGTATAAATAATATATTCTAATTAGTCGAGTTTCTCAAATAAAATGCGGTATTTTTCCATTTATGTCCATAAACTTCACTCAAAGTGCGTTCAGATGGTTCTAACTTAGGAGCGGATTCTGATAGATTTTGTCCAGCTTCTACAATTTCAATTACATCTTCTTCCCAAAGAAGATCAAATACATTTTTTAATCTGATTTTTGCAGAAGAAATAAAATCGCTTATAGTCATATCTGGATCGAACGAATCATTAGTAGTTCTCTCTGTGTAAGCAATTTTGAAATAAAAAGTATAATATTCTCTTTGTTGTGACATATTTTATCTTTAACTAATATATTTAAATCAAAATAGCTTTAATAATTAAATTTTTTTAGATTAATTATTAAAAATAATAAAAACTAATAAGACGTAAGGGATAGAAATGTATGTTAAACAGCCAAATCCTACCCCTTAATTGGAATATGCCAAACCTCCCATACCACTCATGATACGTAATACATTGTAATTAGTGCAATAAACACGAACCTTAGCAGTCTTAGTTCCTTCAACGGTAGCGTTGGATAAAACTAATTGTAAAGTGGCGTTATCAATTCTGGAGAAGTTGCAAGTTCCGGATGGTTGGTGCTCTTCTGGTCTCAAAGCAAAAGAGTAGACGTTGATACCTTCATCAGGGTTGCGGGTGTGAGCTTGGTATGGTTGGACCCAAGAGAAGTAAGTTCCTTCACGCTCAGAGAAGCGATCTTGGCCGTTAAGTTGAAGCTTAGCGGTGACGACTGGGTTTTGGCCCCAGCAGTGCATATCCAAAGAGGTTTCAGACAAGACGAAAGTACCGGCATCAGAGACACCAGAGTTATCAAGGTGAGAACCAGATTCAGCAAGAGCAGCAGCGACATCAGCTGGAAGACCAGTTGTGTTCAAAGGAACTTGGACACCACCTAAGTTTGCTTCATTGTAAGGGTTGGAAGGTCCGTGCCAGTATCCAGTGAAGGAAGGACCGTACAATCCTTCAGCAGTTGGTTGGTAATCCAAAGCACCGGCGTCTTGGAATAAACCACGAGCATCGATGTAGGCACGAGAATCAGCAGCAATAGAAGCAGGACCTCCGAAGGCATGGATAGCGTTAGGAAGAGCATCAATTGCATCGGTGTAGTTGAAAGGTTGAGCACCTAAGACCTTGAATAAAAGGGCATCACAAGTCAAAGAGGAACAGTAGTCGACGTTTTGATCAGGTTGGACAACCCAGATCAACTCCTTAACAGGGTGATTGAAGTTGAGCTTAATCTTGTTAGAAGAAGAACCAACGGATTCATCACCAGTGAATTGAAGTTGAGTGATCAAGTATTCGTGTGGGTTTTGGGCCATTCTGCGGCGTTCATCAGTGTCCAAGAAGACATAGTCAACATACAAAGAAGCAGCAACTAAAGATTGGTTGTAAGCGATGGTGGCAGGAACTGGACGACCAACATTGTATTGAGATCCAGATGAGGTATCTTGGCAACTCAAGGTAGTAACAGCCCACAAGCATTCATCAATTGGACGAATATCAAGGTTAATCTTGACTTCGTGATATTGAAGAGCAATCAATGGCAAAGCTAAACCAGGGTTGGTACAGAACCAGAATTGAAGAGGAACGTACAATGTAGTTTCTGGAAGAGCATTTCTTGGAGCACAAACTTGACGAGGAGCCAAGGAGTCACAAGGGGATTCGACATCAGAGAAAGAAGGATCAGTGATGAAGGTAAGTTGAGTGGTGTTACCAATCATCTTGAAGTATCCACGTTGTTGTTCAGAGGTCATGGTCAATTGGTTCCAGATGTGCATCCAGTCACCATATTGACGATCGACTCTTTGACCACCAATTTCGACTTCAACTTGAGCGATCAATTGCTCACCAGGGAAATCGAGCCAACGGGCATAGACACCAGTATTTTGTCCACTGGAGTAGTTTCCGAGACCCATAAGTTGGTTAATCTCAGGAAGAGTAACTTGTAAGTAAGTGCGGTAAGCAAGATCTCCGTTTCTGGAGATAACACATTGGACACGACGTCCAAAGTCAGCTTGACCGTTGAAAGTTTGTTCGATTGATTCGATGGCAAAGTTAGTGTATCTACGATAAGTAACTTTCCAGAAAGTAATTTGAGGATTACCAGTAAGGTACACGTCTTGTGCACCGTAAGCGACTAATTGCATAAGGCCTCCACCCATTTTATAATATGGCTAAAGAAAAAAATTTTTTGGAAATTAAATTAATTAATTTTAATTATTTTAATTTGAAATAATTATTTTAATTTGAAATAATTATTTTAATAATATTTTATTACTAAACTAGCTTATAAATAAAATATGTAATATATTTAATGCAAGACAAAGATAAAACTAAATTATTTATTTCTAAAGCTAAAAAAATTCATGGAGACAGATATGATTATTCAAATGTTGTTTATATAAATGCTAAAACATATATAAACATAATATGCAAAGAACATGGGGTATTTCAACAAACTCCATCAAATCATTTAAGTAATTTTAATTGTCAAAAGTGTGCAAAAAATTTTAAATTAAATACATTGTCTTTTATTTCAAGAGCAAAATGTATACATAAAGATAAATATGATTATTCTAAAGTTTTGTATATCAATTCTAACACTCCAATTATTTTAATATGTAAAGAACATGGTGAATTTTATCAGATTCCTGATTTTCATATTAACCGAAAAACTGGTTGTCCTAAATGTTGTTTAAACCGTAAAAGTACAACAGCTGAATTTATAGAAAAAGCTGTAAAAATACATGAAGATAATTATGATTATTCTAAAATAAACTATATTGATTCAGTAACACCAATTATAATAATATGTAAAAAACATGGTGAATTTTATCAGACACCAGATTTGCATATTAATAAAAAATGCGATTGTCCAAATTGTATTAACAAAACTGAATTTAAATTTTATGAAAAACTTAGCGAAATATATCCAAATGTTAAAAGACAATACAAGGTTGAATGGTGTAAAAATACTTTATTTTACCATTTGACTTTGTTATTGAAGATATGAATATAATTATTGAACTTGACGGAGACCAACATTTTAAACAAATTTCTAATTGGACTTCACCCGATATTCAAATAGAAAAAGATAAATATAAAATTCAATGTGCTAATAATAATGGATTTTCAGTTATTCGTTTACTCCAAACTGACGTATTAAAAGATAAATTTAATTGGTTATTAGAAATAAACAATGCAATTACAAAAATTAATAATGAAAAAAAAATTCAGAATATTTTTATATGCAAAAATAATGAATATAATTTGTTTTATCTATGAAAAAATTTTATTTAAATCTAAATTGGTCTTCATAAATTTTAATAAATAAGCATCCTCTAGCACTTCTTTTTTTCCTTCGTGAGATTTAGAAAAGACATATGATTCGCCACGTTTTTTAACAGACCATCCTTGCTCTATGGAATTATAAAGTAAAAGCATTTTTTGGAATTTTATTGCGTCAACTTTTAAATCTTCATTTTCTAAATCTTTTAAGGAGTCTAGATTGATTTTAAATTCCATTAAAGTAATTTTATAAAAGTTTAATTATCTTTAAACTTATTATGCTTTTGCTTCTTCAATTTTACTCTTTAACTCTTTAATAATTTTATTATTCTCTCTAATTTCATTTGTCATATAACCAAGACTTGAATTTAGTGATGATATTTCTGTTTTTAAATATGTAATTTTTTCTTGAGTTTCATGATGTTTACGACTAAAAACAATATAATCATAAATATTATTGACCCATGATGATATAGCCATAATTGTTAGAAATGACAATGTTTCCATTTACAATGTGTATATTTTTATATTTAAATCAATTATTTAATTCATTTTTATTTCTGTAAAATCTAGAGTAATGTAGTTCTTCTTTTTCAAGATTATTTAAACTACTTTTTATAATCTCTCCATTATCATTTGAATAATATATATTACGAATCTTATATCCTTTCTTTTCCGGCAAAATTCTCATATTTTGTATACAATTAGCACATGGCTTAGAATTTTGTAGCTTATTATTTTTTGAAAATCTTACAACTAATAAATTAACTGGTTCTAACTTTTTTTTCCTCTCTAAAGGCTTAAGTTTATTAATTGCATCATGTTCTGCATGAACACCTGGTTCGTTTCCATCAATATCCCCCATTCTATTAAATCCAAAACTTAAAATATTAGCCTTTTTCAAGACATTTTTGTTTGCCTTGTAAAACACATGACGCGTGATTATAATTTCCGCATAAACAAGATGAAATACTAGACTTGCCATTCTCATAGAGAGAAATATCAGTATCAGATGGCAAACAAAATCGCTTCAAAAACAAAGTATCAAAAATAAGAGTCATTTTATATTATAAAGCAATATACTTTTATACACTTTTAAAAATTTAATTCAATTTTATTTCTCTCTAATTTAAATAAATAATTTTTCTATATTATAAATTAAATAAATATCCATTTTAATATTAAAAGAGTTATGCCATCTTTTAAACCAAAATCAAGTAAAAAGATAAAATTCAACAAGAAATCAGCAATTACTCTTGACACAAAACATAAGGAGTTTTTGAACGAATTCTCAAAAGATGAAAATACAGTATTGGACTATAAATTTCAAATAGCCGAACTTAAAAAAAGACTTTCAGAAAATTCAGATGAATTAGCCATTGAAGAAAAGTTGGAAATGAATGATCGTATATGTGAATTGAAAGAAATTATAAAAGAAACAAAGCTGAAAAAAAAAGAGTATTTGCTTGATAATTCAAAATACATATTTGAATATTTTGAAAATAAAAAAAATATTTCTACTGGTGTTAAATCGCAAACAGTTACAAATAAATCAAAACTTGTTAATAATTTTTTCAAAATAAAAGATGAAATTGATAGTGAAGTAAATTTGATTCAGAAAGACAATAATAATATTGTTTTAAAATATTTAAGTAACGTAAGTGATGATTTTTTAGATATTAATAATTTTGTATATCAAACTGATATATGTCATGTTTGTCATAAAGGAGAGTTAATACCTCTTGAAGAAGATGGAATAATGATTTGCAATATGTGTTCGAGAAGTATTCCTTATCTTATTGAAAACGAGAAGCCATCTTATAAAGAACCTCCAAAAGAAGTTTGTTTTTATGCATATAAACGCATTAATCACTTCAAAGAAATTCTTGCTCAATTTCAAGGTAAAGAAACTACTCAAATACCTCCAGATGTCATTGAAAATATTAAATTACAAATTAAAAAGGAGAGAATAACTATAACTCAAATTACAAATGCAAAAACGAAGGAAATTTTGAAGAAATTAGGATATAATAAATATTATGAACATATACCATTTATCAAAGATAAGCTTGGAATAAAGCCCCCAATTATGACACCTGAACTTGAAGAGACACTTTGTAATTTATTTATTGAATTGCAAGCACCATATTCCAAATTTTGTCCAGATGATAGAGTTAATTTCCTGAATTATTATTATACAGCATATAAGCTTTGTGAACTTTTAGGAGAAGACCGATATTTAGAACATTTTCCAATGTTGAAAGATCCAGAAAAACGTATGGAACAAGATATTATATGGAAAAAAATATGTATTGAATTGGATTGGGAATTTATTCCAACTGTTTAATTTCAACTTACAAATACCCAATCTAATTCTTGACATATCTGTTTCCATTTTTCATCATATATTTCTCTGTTATATTCATTTAGTGTAAGCAAATACATTTTTTTATATTTGATATATTCAGCTAGTCGATATAATATATATTGGTATGGTAAAAAACTTTCATTAGGATATAAAATACAATGTTTTTTAGAAACATCTTCGAAAAGTTCACATAAAACATCCTCTTCTTCTTTTGTAAATTCAACTGTTTCAATATCTAATTTTTTAAGAATAGCAGGAATATATTCATAATAAATTTTTAAATTTCTTTTTTTTAACACATTTTTAATTTGATTATGTGTTATTTCTTTATTTTTTAAAATAATTTTAATGTCATTTATAAAGTTCTCTCCAAAATAAATTGAAGTCTTGCCTTGTATATCTTCTAGTATATTTTTAAAGTGTTCAATTCTTGTATATTTAGATGTCATTATTTAAAAATAAACATTTACCTTTAAATAACTGATAAATTATATAAATTAAGCTTTATATGGAAAAAGTTTAAGCATGTTAGTATTATATATTGAAAAGTTTGGGTCATTACTATTTGCACCAACACCATTACCAAAACACATTCCTCCTTTATGGTTTAGTTTACGTTTATTTTTACGGGTTTTTCTTCCTTTTTTTGTTTGTTTTTTTCTAGATAATCTTCGCTTTCTTCTTTTTCCGCCAAATTCATCAAATGAAGTATCTTCGCTAGTTGTATAACCGGCGTCAGAAATTCCACTAGTATTTAATTCATTTAAATTCATTGTACCTTGTGTATCAAACGAATTATCCATACTCATATCTAAATCATGGATATCGTCCTCTGCTTGAGGAATAGCGTCAGCTTGATTATTTGGATTTTCGAAAATATGTTCATTAAGTAGTTCTACCATAACTTGTTCTGCCATATCATCAGAATTGCCATGAAAACCATCAGGACCTTCGTTCATAATTGTATTAACTTTTTGCATAACTTCATTTAATGATACACCTAAGTCGTCAAGTCTTTCAATTTGATAATCATTAAATCCTTGAGATTGCAATTGTTGCAACTCTTGCTGAGTAAACGCACCTCCTTTCATAGTTCTACGACGATATCGTTTTTGTCTTCTATGTCTAGTATGTCTTTTTGCCATAATATATTATGTTTAGATTTAATATAAAATTGATTTTATATTAAATATAATTTACACTAAATAAATTATACAATGGTTTATATATATATACTTCAATTGGAAGAAGATAAATATTATGTGGGAAAAACAACAAATCCTTCGTTTAGAATAGAAAATCACTTTAAGCTAAATGGTTCTGCTTGGACTAAAAAATACAAACCTATATCTATAATGGAAATTATACCTAATTGTGATGACTTTGATGAAGATAAATATACGCTTAAATTTATGGAAAAGTATGGTATCAACAATGTTCGTGGTGGAACTTTTTGTGAAATAAAATTGAGCGACAATAACATTATTACATTAAATCAAATGATTAACACAATTAATGATAGATGTTATATTTGTGGAAAACATGACCATTTTGCGAATAATTGTAAAAACAAAACTCAAAAAAAAAGAAAAAAACCAACTATAAATTTAAACGAGAAATGTGATTGCTCAACATCTTACTTTTCGCAACACAGACGAGGTAAATGTTTATTGAACAATATAATTTCTTATTTTGATGATGAGGACGATGACATAGATAAATTAACAATACAAAAGACAGAAGAAGTCGAAAAAGAGGATAAAAAATCAAATTGTTGTTTTCGATGTGGAAGACTAGGTCATTTTGTGTCAGATTGTTATGCTTCAAAACATATTAAAGGATATTACTTAAAATAAATTATTTTCATAAAAGCATAAATTCAATTATTTTATGAAAAAACATTTTCCTTACCATTTATGGTCTAAAAACCACCAGGAAATTTTACTAAATTCGCTCCAATACCAAATCCTGCACCTCCTCTAGCGGATGCCCCCATAGATGGAACATAGGTATCAAGGATACTAAATGTAGCAGCGGCAGTCAAAGCAATCAACACAATTTCCTCAATATTCAATGAGCGTTTAGGAATAGCATAAGCAGCAATAGCAACCATTAAACCTTCAACAAGATACTTGATAATTCTCTTAACAAGTTCACCAACGTTAATTAAACCGTTCATTATATTAAATATCAAGAAAAAATAATTTGTGCGCTAAATAACTTAAAAATAAATAATTTAATTAATTAAAATGGATCGTTCTAAAAATAAGCAAGCTAAAAAAGGCGGATTTGAAAGAAAAATGACAAATGGAAAACCAAATGCCAAATATGTCGATTTGCTAGAGGAAGATAAACCAATTGCTGGTCAAAAATTCGTTTGTATGTCTTTTGTTTCTCCTGAAAAAGTTCTTAAGGAAAAAGAGATTTTCTTTTTTGAAGAATTCCTAAATAACTGGGAATTCAATAAATCAATGGAAAAATTTTTTCAATTTATTAATTTTATTTCTTTCAAATATAATATCTCATTTGAAGATCTAAATAAAGATTTTAAGGATTTTGTCCAAGAAGAGAAGACTAATTTAGCTAAATCTAATTTATCCGATGATTACAAAACTTATCTTGATAACCATGAAGACGATTTACAAAAGAAATTTGATGTTGCTCACAATTTCCAAACAAGTACAAGAGGATTAAAGGTTAGAGGTGTTTATCCAACTGAAGAAGAAGCAGAATTAAGATGTAAGATGTTGAGAGAAATTGACCCAAATTATGATATCATGGTTGGACCAGTTGGTATTTGGATGCCTTGGGATCCAGAAGCTTATAAGACGGGTCGTGTTGAATACATGGAAGAAGAACTTAACCAGTTAATGCATGAGAAACAAAAGAACGAAGCTAACGCAAAGACTGCGTTTGAACAGCGTGTTAAAGAAACTAAACAAAAGGCTATTGAAGAGAACATTAAGAATGCAGAAAAGAGTGGTAATACTTTATCTCAAACCATCGATGAAAACGGTAACTTAATTGGTGTTAATAATGCAAGCACTCAAGAATTCGCTTTAGGCGAACAAGAGAATATTTCAACAGCTGATATCTGTGCTGAATTATTTGAAGGAGAGAATATTGTTGTTGGCAAATCTGATTATGGTCAAAGTCAATTGAAGTCAGGACCATTTGCCAAAAAGTAAATAAGTTAAATAATTTAATATAATTCAAAAATATTATATTAAAAATATGAGCAATAATAATAATAATGAGTGACATATATAAAATATTTTGTTTATCTTATAATAATCCCGAGAGAAAATTATCGATGCAAACAAAATTTGAACAGTTAGGAATAGACTTTTTCTTCTATGATGGTGTGGAATTAAATGACGAAAGAATCCATCCAGAATCATATAAAAAATGTTGGTCGTGTATGTATGGACATCTTGATATGATCAACATATTTTATAATGATGCAGCAACAGATTATGGAATATTTTGCGAAGACGACATTTATATTCATAAAGATTTTAAGCAATTTATGCCGCAAATAATAAACGATTTTAAACATTTAAATTTAGATGTATTATTATTAGGATATTTAGTTCCATTCCAAATTAAATCATATTATAATGGTTATCATCTTAAAGATAAAGATTTAATATCAGATGGCTTGAAATATCACAATTTTACAGATGATACTTGGGGAACACAAATGTATATGTTATCGAAAGAAAATGCCGGAAAAATTTTGGAAAAATATGGAGCTACTAGTAATTACGCTGTTAAAACTTTAGCTGACAACACATTAACACCATTTAGTGCCGATTGGACTATTACAAAAGACGGAAATAGAGCACTTATAACACCATGCCTTGCAGTTGAAGATGGTAGAGGCTTACTGACACATTACGATAACTCATATGAACAATTTATTTTTCATAAAAGATGTTATGAAGCGCATTATAATATGATGTTATATATTTAATTACCA